>OIYS01000103.1_pt1 | contig 60377 bp, 73 predicted proteins | sample 1588271 | NCBI WGS metagenome assembly OIYS01 (sample SAMN03283286) | human gut metagenome | biome: human-associated habitat; material: feces | host: Homo sapiens | place: Peru | collected 2012 | reverse complement strand
AAATTCAACTTAATTAATCTTTTTATTTAGTGAGTACTTGACAGGTAGTAGTATCATTGGTCCTTTTTATTTTGGTTCAATATAATTGTATGAACATGCTCTAATTAGTCTATTCATTATTGCAAGTCCAAGGCCTTCACTTTTAACACCTTCTATAATAACTATATCCGGATTATAATTATCTACTTTTCTTAATATTGTGAAGATGTTTTTTGAAATTTCTTCTAGTGTTTCTCCCATGATTAGTGGATTTTTATAGTTGTCTTTATTTTTTTCTGTACATAATATCAATGGGTTTTTATATTTTTTTGAGATTTCTTTAGTTGCTTTTACTATCTTATTATTGTTTTTGCTATATATTAATATACATTTTGAATTTGGGGCATAATGTTTATATTTTACTCCTGGAGATAATACCTTTTGTTCTTCTGTAAACTTATTTAGGATATGTTTATCAATTATTACTTTATAGTTTAGTTTTTCAAAGTCTTCTTTTGTAATTTTACCGGGTCTTAATATGTGTATTTTTCCTCTTATTACTCTTATTACTGTTGATTCAACTCCTATTTTTGTCGGGCCATTATCTAATATTATATCTACTTTATTATTCAGTTCATTAAAAATATCTTTTATATTTGTTCCACTTGGTTTACCTGATATATTTGCACTAGGTGCTGCGAGTGGGGTTTTAGCTTCTTTAATTAAATTTTTTGCGATTTCTTCTTCTGGCATACGTATGCCAACTGTATCAAGCCCAGCCGATACTATATCTGGAACAATTTTTCTTTTTTTAAGTATTATTGTTAGTGGCCCTGGCATAAATTTATCAATTATGTTTTTTTCTATATTAGTAATATTTCTTGCAATTTTTTCTATCATATTTTTGTCTGATACATGTAATATAAGAGGATTATCTTGAGCTCTGCCCTTGGCAATAAATATTTTTTTCACTGCTTTTTCATTTAATCCATCTGCACCTATTCCATAAACTGTTTCTGTTGGGAATAGTACTAGTCCACCAGTTTTAATTACATGTGCAGCTTTTTTAATTGCAATTTCTTTATTGTCTTTAGCTAAATCATAGTATTTCGTCATATTATCACCTGCGATAATTATATAATATTTAAAATTTCTTTTCCACATTTATAACAAATATGCATAATGGTTAAATTTCTTCATAAAATTTATTGGTGATAATATGTTTAATGTTGGAGATCTGGTTACTAGAAAATCTTATAATAATGATACTTTATTTAAAATAATTAGTATTGAAGGAAATTATGCATATTTAAAAGGGGTTAATGTTAGACTTTATGCAGATAGTAGTTTGGATGATTTAAATAAAGCAAATAGTGGGGAGAATAGAGATGATGATTCTTCTTTCGATAAAGAAGTTGGAGACTTACTTGATTTAGATAGAAGCTCTTATTTTTATCTTCCTGGTAAAATTCTTCATATAGATGGCGATGAAGAATATTTAGCAAGATGTCTTAAGTTTTATGAAAAAATGAGAGTACAAGCATATGGCCTTACATTAAGAGAAGAGGTTATTTCAACCGATATTGTCAAATATTTAAAAAAGCTTAAACCTGATATTGTTGTTATAACTGGACATGATTTTTTTTATAAAAATAGAAAAGATATTAGAAATATTGACAATTATAAAAATAGTAAGTATTTTGCAGAAGCCATTAAACAAGCTAGAGAATATGAAAAATCTCATGATAAATTATTTATAATAGCGGGTGCTTGTCAATCTGATTATGAGGATTTAATTAAGGCAGGTGCTAATTTCGCTAGTAGTCCTAAAAGAGTTAATATTCATGCATTAGATCCTGCGGTGATTGCTACTTCAATTGCACTTTCTTCTAGAGATAAACCAATGGATATTATAAAAATTATTTCTAGAACTAAATATAAGGAAGAAGGGATTGGTGGAATTATTACAAATGGTACAATGTATACGGGGTATCCAAGATGAATATAAAGAAGATAAGAATGCAATTAGAACAAAATAAGGGGAAAACCTTGCATTTTAGATTTAATGGTAGTAGAAATCAAATAGAAGAATTTACTGGAGAAATTGAGGGTACGTATAATTATATATTTGTTATAAGAACTAACAATGAGCCTAAGCAATTAAAAAGTTTTAGCTATAGTGATGTTTTGACTGAAAGCTTGGAAATTTTTGTAAAATAATGTTGATTTTTCTAATAAAGTATTATATTATTAACTTATAAGTTTTATACTTTAAGAGGGAGGATATGCGAATGAAGATTACATCAGTAAATGTACGTAAGATCGAAAAAGAAGGATCACGTATGAAAGGAATCGCATCAGTATTGATTGATGACAGCTTTGCAGTTCATGACATTAGAATAATTGAAGGAGATAATGGTTTGTTTATTGCTATGCCTAGCAGAAAAACTGCTGTTGGAGGTTACCGTGATATAGCACATCCTATTAATCCAGAAGTTAGAGCTATGTTTGAAGAAGCAATTTTTGAAGCATATAAAAATGCTGAGGATGAAGCTTCTGAAGAAGAATAAAATAAGTAGTACAATAATTTAAGAGACTTTGGTCTCTTTTTTTTCATAAATTAATAATTTTTCTCATATTGTGTAATGGGAGGAATTATGGATAAAACAGAAAATTTAGTAGGAAATTATAGTCACAGTGTTAATTTAGTTGAAAGAAAAAATATGATTATAACCGGTGTAAAAAAAATAGAAAACTTTGATAGTGAAGAATTTTTACTTGAAACAAGTATGGGATATTTAGTAATAAAGGGAACGGATTTAGAACTTGTTAAACTAGATACTATGCAAGGAAATGTTTCAATAAAAGGTTTGGTAATATCTTATACTTATGTTGATGACCATAAGACAAAGGATAAGGAAAATAGTATTTTTAATAGATTATTTAAATAATGCCTTTAGAACAACAGATTCAATCTATAGTTGTTTCTATATCATATGGACTATTTTTCTCTCTTTTATTTAATTTGTCTTATGCTAAAATATGTAAGCTTTCAAAGGTATTAAAATTTATTATATCTATCTTGTTTCTTCTTATTAATACAACGATATATTTTTATTTTTTATACTTAGTTAATAATGGTATAATTCATATTTATTTTTTAATTGCATTATATATTGGTTTTGTAATTGGAAATACAAAGACCAAAATTTTTAGATATAAATATAAATAAGAGAAATCTTGTTTTTTTTTAGCTTTTTTTTCTAATTCATAGACTTTAAGGTTATATTTTGGTACAATTAATATGGGTTTTTAGGAGGAATAATGCATAAAGAAGATTTTAAGATTATAAAGAAATGTTTTAAGAAGTCATCTAAAGTATTTATTATGGGACACAAGGATGTTGATTTAGATGCATTTGGTGCCGCAATAGGTATGTGTTGCTATGCATTTTCTAAAAATAGGACTTCATATATAATCTTAGATGATAAGAAGCTTGAGACAAGTGTTAAAAAAGTAATTGAACAATATAGTAAAAGCCTGAACATAATTAAAAGCAAAGGTATCGATGAATTACTTGATGATAAAAGTTTACTTGTGATAGTTGATGTTAATAAAAAATCTCTATTACAAAATAGTGAAATTTTAGAAAAGTTTAAAAATATTATAGTGATTGACCATCATGGAGTGGGTATTGATACAATTAATATTCCGCAAGCTCATTTATTTATCGATACATCTGCTTCTAGTACTTGTGAGATTATAACTGGATTATTTGAGTATGAAAATTATGTTTTAGAACCTACAGTAGCTACTACCATTCTTGCGGGTATTGTATTAGATACTAATAATTTTATTATTAAGACAGATAAAGAAACATATCATGCTGCATATTATTTAGCTAAATGTGGTGCTGATTCAAGAGGTGTACAATATTTATTAAAGCAGGACATTAAAGAGTATGTTGAGATGCAGAAAGTAATTACTGAGGTTAAAGTAATTAAAAAAATTGCAATAAGTAAAGGTCTTCAAACTAAAGTTTATAGGAGAGAAGACTTGGCTAAAATAGCAGATACTATATTACTTTTTAATAATATTGAAGCTTCATTTGTAATTGGTAAGATAGATAATGGAGTAGGTATTAGCTCTAGAAGTATGGGTAACATAAATGTTGGTCAGATAATGGAGGAATTTGGTGGCGGTGGAGATAATCATGAAGCTGCTGCTAAAATAACAGATAGGTCATTAAATGAAGTGTTTAGTGAGGTAACAAAAAAAGCTAAAAAGTTATAGGAGGTGTAACTAATGAGGGTTTTATTTGTTAAAGATTTAAAAGGGCAAGGCAAAAAGGGTGAACAAAAAGAAGTAAAAACTGGATATGCTCAGAACTATTTGATTAAAAATGGGTATGCAGTTCAATTAAATGAACAAACTTTATCAAAATATAATAAGGAGCAATCAGAACTTCAAAAGCTTGATGAACAACACAGAAAAGGTGCATTAGTGTTAAAGGAAAAACTTGAAAAATTGGAACTTGATTTCAAAGTACAAGTTGGAAAAGAGGATAGAGTTTTTGGTAGAATAAGCCAAAAACAAGTAAAAGAAAAACTTAGTGATCTTGGATATAATATAGATAAAAAACAAATAGTAATTGATGGTTGTGCATCTTTAGGGTATCATTACATCAATATTGAACTATATAAAGATATAATTGCTAAAGTTAGAATTAAACTAGAAAAATAGAAGGTGATAATATGCAAACTAGAAATGTACCACATAATTTAGAAGCTGAACAATCAGTTCTAGGAGCAATGGTTTTATCTAAGTTTGCTTTGCAAAAAGCTGCAGATGCTTTAACTAAGGAATCATTTTATTCAGTTAATAATTCTATTATATTTGATTGCCTTACTGAGATGGCAGAGAAAAAAATACCAATAGATTTAACTACGCTTACATCAGAGCTAAAAAATAAAAACAAATTAGATGAGATAGGTGGAGTTGAATATTTAACTGAAATTATTGATTATGTACCTACATCGGCTAATGTTGATCAATATATTAAATTAGTTGAAGAAGCTGCGTTACTTAGAAGATTAATTGATGTATCTACTGATATTGTTAGTAGTGCATATGCAAGTGATATTAATGTTAATGATACTTTAGATAATGCTGAAAGAAAGATACTAAGCGTTGTTAAAAATAGACGTTCTACAGAGTTTAAACCTATTAAATCAGTTTTAGAGGCAGCAGAGGCTAATCTTGAAAAACTTGCAGAGACTAAGGGAGACGTTACTGGTGTTGCGACTGGATGGTATGATATAGATAATCTTACTTCTGGATTGCATGAAAATGAATTTATAATAATTGCGGCACGTCCTGCGATGGGTAAAACTGCATTTGCACTTAATCTTGCAACTAATGTTGCTATGAATAATAAAAAAGGTGTAGCGTTATTCAATATGGAAATGGGTGCTGAGCAATTAGTAAACAGAATGATTTCATCTTTAGGACAGGTAGAGGGTAAAAAACTAACTACTGGTAATTTACAAAATCAAGATTGGAAACGTGTTGGTGAAGCAATTAGTCAACTTTCTGAAACTAAGCTTTATATGGATGATACTCCTGGTATAACAATTGGTGAGATACGTTCCAAGTGTAGAAGACTTGCTAATAGTGAAGAAGGTCTTTGCCTTGTTGTAATAGACTACTTACAACTTATTTCTTCATCAGTTAATTATGGTGGAAACCGTCAACAAGAAGTATCAGATATTTCTAGATCGCTTAAAATGATGGCAATGGAATTAAAAGTTCCTGTTATTGCACTTGCACAGTTATCAAGAAGTGTAGAAGCACGTGAAAATAAAAGACCTATTATGAGTGACTTAAGGGAGTCGGGTTCAATAGAACAAGATGCCGATATAGTAGCATTCTTATATAGAGATGATTATTATAATAAAGAAAAAGTAACTGAAGGTAATACAAGTATAAGTGAATTTATAGTTGCTAAGCACAGAAATGGTCCTACTGCTACTATAGAATTATTATTCAAAAAAGATACTTCTACATTCTTAAGTTATAAAAAGGATACGGCTGGTGATAAAAATGAATAAAAAGACAATTATTTATATAATAATTGGTATTTTGCTTAGTGGTACAGTGTTTTTGACTGGATATACTAGGTACAAGAATCCTGATGAATTATACAGAGTATATCTTTCTGGTAAGACAATTGGTTATATAAAATCTAAGGATGAACTTGAAAAATATATAGATTTAAAAGAGTCTGAAATAAAGAAAGAATATAATGTTAAAAATGTTTATACACCTAAGGATTTAGATGTTGTTAAGGAAGTAACTTACAATAAAAAAATCTCTACTGTAGAAGATATTTATCAAAAAATTAAAGATATTTCACCATTTACTATTTCTGGATATACTATTACTATAAAAGGTGTTGAAGAAATAGATGAAGATGGTAAACATATGACTGATGATGTTGTTATTAATGTATTAGATAAAAATATATTTAATGAAGCAATAATGACTACTTTAAAGGTTTTTATTCCTGAAGATAAATATGAGGCATATGTTAATAAGGAACAATCTAAGATAACTGATACTGGTAGAATAATTGAAAATGTTTATATCCAAAATGAAATGACTATTAAGAAAAATAAAATTTCTGTTGATGATAGAATATTTACAGATAGTGATTTATTAAGTAAATACTTATTATTTGGTACTCTAGATGAACAAAAAACCTATAAGGTTAAAGCAGGGGACACAATTGAACAGGTTGCTTATAATAATAAATTATCAGTTGAAGAATTTTTAATTGCAAATACTGAATTTAATAGTAGTGATAACCTTTTATATCCTGGACAGGTTGTTTCTCTTGGGGCAGCTAGACCAGCATTTAAATTAATTGAAGAAGACCATGTTGTTGAAGATGAAGTTGATAAATATAAAACAGAAGTTGTTTATGATGATAATATGATGGTTGGTGTAGAAAGAGTAAAACAAGAAGGCCATAATGGTAAGAATAGGGTTACTAAAAAGATAAAGAAAGCTAATGGTGAGGTTGTTAGTGCAGTTGTTGTAGAATCTAATGAAATTGAGCCTACTGTTAATAAAATTGTTGCTCGTGGTAAAGGAACAATAAGTGTTGGTTCAGTTGGAGCAGGTGGCTGGGCATGGCCTACTAAAACTCCATATCAAATTACAAGTAACTATGGATGGCGTTGGGGTAAAATACATAAAGGTCTTGATATCAGTGGTACTGGATATGGCTCACCAATTTATGCCGCAAATGATGGAGTTGTCACAGAAGCTGCTAGCAAACACACAAATGGTATTTATATAATTATAAATCATAATAATGGTTATTATACAGAGTATGCTCATATGTCTGCTTTACTTGTTAAAAAAGGAGATATAGTTACTATTGGTCAACAAATTGGTAGAATGGGACATTCTGGATTTGCGACTGGTACTCACTTACATTTTGGTGTATGGCGTGGTGTACCATATTTGAGAGCTAGTTCCGCTATAAATCCAATGTCGTTGTACAGATGAGAATAAAAGTATTAGCTAGTGGATCTAAAGGGAACTCTACTTATATAGAATGTGGATCTACTAAAATATTGATTGATGCTGGAATAAGTTTTCTTCAAATAAAGAATTCTCTTTCTAGCATCAATGTTGATGTTAATGATATTGATATTATATTAATAACTCATAGTCATGCTGATCATATTAAAGGATTAGCCACCTTATTAAAAAGGACCAATATAACTTTATATACTACTGAAGAAGTTTTTAATGATATAACTAAAACTATTGATGTTCCTAGGGGTCATATTATAGACGAATATTTTATGTTTAGAGATGTTTTAATAGATGTATTGCCACTTTCTCATGATGTTAGTTGTAATTGTTATATTATTAAATATAATGAACATGAACTTGTATATATTACTGATACAGGGTATTTAAATAAAAGATATTTTCCTAGAATTAAAAACAAAGATGTATATATAATTGAGGCTAACCATGATGAAGTTATGCTTATGAATGGTCCTTATCCATTCATTCTTAAGCAAAGAATTCTTAGTGATAAGGGACACTTATCTAATGAAGCAACTGCTAATATATTACTTAAGCTTGTTGGAAGTAGAACAAAGTATATATTTCTTGCACATATAAGTGAACATAATAATACAAAAGAATTAGCTCTTAAAACAGTCACTGATAAATTAGATGAGATTAATTTTAATCATGATAATATTATTTTAACTGATCAATATATCTCATTAGAAATGGTGGAGGTATAATGATTAAGGTAATTTGTGTTGGTAAATTAAAAGAAAAATATTTAGTAGATGCAGTTATGGAATACTCTAAAAGAATTTCTAAATATAGTAATATTCAAATAATTGAAGTTAATGATTCTAATGTTGATAATGAAAAGATTGCTCTTGAGAAGGAGAAGGAATTAATATTAAAGCATATTAATACTAAAGATTATATAATCACTTTAGAAATAGATGGAAAGCAATTAACTTCTATTGAATTTGCATCAAAAATAGATGAAATATTTATACATAATAGTAATATTACTTTTATAATTGGCGGGTCCTATGGCATTAGTGATGAAATAAAAGCTCTTTCTAAGTTTAAGCTATCTTTTTCTAAGATGACATTTCCTCATCAGTTGTTTAGAGTTATATTGTTGGAACAGGTTTATAGAAGTTTTAAAATTTTAAATAATGAGAAGTACCACAAATAAAATATCCACAGAGTTGTGGATATTTATTTTTTATAATTCACTCTTGGTTAACTTTAAACAAATATCTTTAAAATTTACATATAATTAACTCGAAAGAGGTAGTATATGGTTATTTTTAAAAAGAGATTAAAGGAAAAACGTAATGAACTTGGTCTAACTCAAGAAGAGCTTGGGAAAAACATTTATCTATCAAAAGGTGAAGTGTGTGCTTATGAAAAAGGAAAACGTATTCCGCCACTTGATGTTTTAATTAAAATTGCTGAATTCCTTGAAGTTGATTTTTTATGGCTTATAGGAATGGAAATTGAATGTAATAAATCTGATAATAAAGTCGTTAATCTATCTGATGATGATTTAAAGATTATTAATGCTTTAAAAAACGATAGTAATTTATATGAGAAATTCCTAGAAAATCCAGAACGTGTAATTGCACAAATTAGTTCTCTTTTAAAATAATTTGTTATTGATTTTTCTTATTATAATTTAGTATATATTGAAAAAAGTTGATTTGTGTATACATATTATCTAAAAATATAGGTTCTATTATAAAGTATGCATTTCTAGTTAGTAATTCTCTTATACATTTTTCCATAAAATTATGGAATTCTCCTACTAATATAGATTCTTTTTCTGTAAGAATTTTTTGGTTTTCAGGAGTTAAAGCGGTTACTTTGTATGCTTCTTCTCTTTTAGTAAATTCATTTTCGAACCAACTTGCTTCATTTGATATTTGACTGTTTTTAGGGTCTACTAATTTCTTTATAAATACTGCAATTGTTCTCATTGAATTGTTAAAGTAGAACTCATAGTTTACTACACTTGATGGATCTATCTGAGTTTGTTTTATTAATCTTTCTAATCCTGTTTTAAATAGTTCTGTGTCATATATCATAAATTCAGTTAGTGTTATATATGAATATGAAAAGATTTCATTACTTGTCATTCCATCTAATACTTTTCTTGATAGTGTTACAAATCTATCTGCGAGATTATATGCTTCATTATTTATATCTTCCATTGTTTTTTTTAATTCACTTGATACTGAGGTGGGATTTCCTGGTTTTAGTTCTAGTTCCTTTTTTGTTATATCTGTATTTATTTGAACATTAAATAATTTTTCTGTAAGTTCTTCACATTCTAGTGTGTAGTTTGTTACATATATTTGATAATCTAATGCATCACTACTTACTAATCCACTTGCGAAAGATGTTATTTGACTTCCAAGGGCTTCGCATTCTAGTGCAATTGATTCTGCTTCTTTTATATATGCCGTTTGAAATGGTATTAGTGAAGTTTGTATATTTAGGCAAAATTCTCTTAATGTTCTTAAATAATATAAATTTATAGCGATTGATTCTTGTACATAATCAACATCATTTAACATAATTATCCTCCTTAATAAATGATTCATAAAATTATACGTAAAAAAAATATAAATATTAAAAAAAGCATACACTTTATTAGGTGAGATAATGATTAAATTAATTAATGCTGTTTTATGGGGCGTTGCATTGGTTGTTTTATTAGGTGGTGGGCTTTATTTTAGTGTAAAATTAAAATTTCCACAATTAAAATTTTTTTCTTTATTTAAGGGGCTTAAATCAACTGAAAATGGTATTTCACCTTTTAAAAGTTTAACTGTTTCTCTTGCGGCTAGGATTGGTGTGGGTTCTTTAGCGGGAGTGGCTCTTGCTATATATATCGGTGGACCTGGTAGTGTTTTTTGGATGTGGATTGCTTGTATAATTACATCGATAAATGCTTATTGTGAGACATATTTAGGGGCAAAATATCAATTGCCTGATGGATATAATTATAAAGGTGGTCCAGCTTTTTATATTAAGTCAGGACTTCATGATAATGGTCTTGCTTTTTCATATGCTCTTTTGGTAATACTTGCTTATTTAGTTGGTTTTATGTCTATACAGGCTAATACTATTGCGGTCTCAATAAATCAATTATATGGTTTTTCTATAGTTAGTATTGCAGTCGTACTTACTATTATTTCTTTTATTTCTATAATGAGGGGAATAGATAGAATAGTTAGTATTACTAGTAAATTAGTTCCTATAATGGGTATTGTATATATACTTTTAAGTATAATTGTTATTGTTTTAAATTATGAAGTTATTCCTCAAGTACTTATTAGTATAATTAAAGGTGCATTTAATATTAAAAGTTTTGTATCTTCTTTTATACCAACATTTATAATTGGAATCCAAAGAGGAACTTTTGCGACTGAAGCAGGCCTTGGGACAGGTGCGATTGCATCTTCTTGTACTAAAACTACAGATAAAGTTAGTCTAGGGTTACTACAGATTTTAGGAATATATTTTACTGTTTTTATTGTATGTACTTCTACTGCATTAATAATATTAACTTCTAATTATACTTCTTTAAATTTTGATAATATGAATGGAATAGAACTTACTAGTTATGCACTAAATTATCATCTTGGTAATGCAGGTTCTTTTGTTTTAGTTTTATTAGTTATTATGCTTGCATATTCAACTATAGTGGCTGGTTATTATTATGGGGAATGTAATTTAAAGTATTTAATTAAAAACATTAAAAATTGGCATATATATGTTCTTAAATGTGTTGTCGCAGTACTATTATTTGTTGGTAGTATTGTTAAATCACATATTATCTGGGGAACTGTAGATATTTTAGTTGCGATACTTGCGGTAATAAATATGTATTCATTGTTTAGATTAAGAAAAGAAATTGTTCATGATTACTATAAGTTTAAAAAGACAGAATAATTTGATATAATATATATAGGAGTGATAATATGCTTGGTAATGATTGGGATTTTATATTAAAAGATGAAATTAATAAAGAGTATTTTGTGGAACTGTTAAAAAAAGTGGAAGATGAATATAGTAAAAAAACTATTTACCCAAAACAAAGTGAAATATTTAATGCATTTAGAAAAACTTCTTACAAAGATACTAAAGTTGTTATATTAGGACAGGATCCATATCATGGTGTTAATCAGGCAGAGGGTTTATCTTTTTCTGTAAAAGTTGGTGTATCTAAACCGCCTTCATTACAAAATATATTCAAGGAATTGAATTCGGATTTAGGATGTGAAGTTCCCCCTTATGGAAGTCTTTCTAAGTGGTGTAGTGAAGGAGTATTACTTTTAAATACAGTTTTAACAGTTGAAGCTAATAAGCCTGCTTCGCACAAAAATATTGGATGGGAACGCTTTACTGATTCTGTAATAGAAAAATTAAATGAAAAAACTACTCCAATAGTATTTATTTTATGGGGTAGCTTTGCTAGAAGTAAAAAAAGTTTAATAACTAATCCAATTCATTTAATTATAGAATCTGCTCATCCATCTCCGTTTTCTGCATATAATGGCTTTTTTGGAAGTAGACCTTTTTCTAGGACAAATGAGTTTTTAACTAAAACTGGGCAAAAACCTATAGATTGGCAAATAAAATGATGATATTTCTATCATCAATTTTTTTCTTTTAAGATTTCAAATTCTACTTCATCTTCTATTTCAAATACTTCTTTTTTTGAATATCTTTTAATTATTCTTAATAATAATCTTGAAAATTTACTAATGATTTTGTTATATAGTTCTACATTCTTATTGTAGAATTTTAGTAATGCTTTAATTTCTATGTTTGTATTATATAAATCTTTCATCATTTTGTCTTCTTCATCAGGCAGAACATACTCATATCCTTCAATAAAATCATTTAGCTCTTTATTATTTTTATTTAATTCTTTATATAATCCAAATGAATCTAGGGTCTTATTTTTGATTTTGCCTATATTTGTTAAGATTTTATCTTCTTCTTTTTCATTAATTGTTTTTGATACATCACTTAAAATTTTTAATTTTTTTTCAAGAAGTATATCAATATTGTCTTCAGATTCATCTATTTTAACTAGTATACTATCTATTTCATCTTTTTCATTTTTAAGTAGTATTAATATTAATGCGGCAATAAATACAATCCCAATTCCAATATATATGTATATCATTTAATCACCTCTATTATCTGTATTATATCATGAAGTTTAAAAAGGTAAAAGTTAATTATTCAAATTCTATAAAATTAATATATATACTCCATAATAGAAGTTGTTTATTATTGTCTGTTCTTAACAATACGTAGTCTCTCCCTGCGCTTTCTACTTTTCCAACAAAAACTTTGTCTCTCCATTCTATTGAGTCAGCGAACGACATATATACAGTAGCTTTTTTACCTATGTTTTCATTTATGATTGTTTCAGTATATTTATATGTATCAATATTTTCATTATTTCCTCCTGATATTGGTGGAGTTGTGCTTTCCTGCGGTATATATGATGGGTTATATGGTGTTTGTCTAAAAAAATCATTATTCATTTTTATCAAATCCTTTCTAAAATTACAATATATTATATGAATTTTATAGTTGGATATGTTATAATCTTTTTGAGAGTGATTATATGAAAGTTAAAATAGGTGTTTCAAATAGGCATGTGCATTTAACACATGATGATTATGTTTTATTGTTTGGAAATGAGACAATAAAAAAAGAACGTGATTTAGTCCAAAAAGGACAATTTGCGTCTTCTTCTAAAGTAACTATAAAAACAGATAAAAATTATATTGAAAATGTTAGAGTTTTAGGTCCATTTAGAAATTATACACAGGTTGAAATTTCTAAGACAGATAGTTATTTTTTGGGAATTAATCCTCCAATAAGAAATTCGGGTGATTTAACTGATGCGAATGAAATAACTATTATTGGTCCTATGGGGAGCATTGTAAGAAAATCTTGTATTATTGCGACTCGCCATATACATATTAATAAAAGTGATAGAGATAATTTAGGACTTACTAATGTAGATTATGTTAAAGTAGAGGTTGGTAATATTAAAAAATCTATACTTTATGATGTTTATATTAAAGAAAGTGAAGATGGTGTTTTTGAATTACATCTTGATCTTGATGATGCGAATGCATGTTTTTTAAAAAATGGTGATGAAGCAACTATTCTTGATTTTTAATTTCATCAAAAACCATTTCATTTCCAGTTGGTTCAGTTCCTTTTAGGTAATATAATATCTTCTTATGTTTTGATTCTTCATTTGCTGGTTTACCACTTATTGGATCAACTAAATATCCTACTACATTATTAGGCTTGGTATACCAAGTCTTTTCTTTATCTTTTAAATATGCCTCCATTGTATCTATCCATATGTTTTTTGCACATTGATATTCTTTACTTGAAATTTCTTTATTTTCGTCATATCCTACCCAAACTGATGTGATTGCTTGTGGGGTATATCCAATTGTCCATAAATCGGTTGCAGTTGTACCTGACTTTACCGCATATTTTCTACTCATTTTTGCTGCTAGAGATAAAATTGTTGGATAGTTATAATCAATAAATGATTTATCGTATGTGGTTGTTAATAATTCATTTAATATATAAGTTAGGCTACTATTTAGAATCATTTCTTTTTCTTCTTTATATTCATATAGTACATTACCGTTTTGGTCTTCTACTTTTTTGATTAGATGTGGTGTTACTTTATATCCTTCATTTGCAAATGTTGCATAGGCAGAAGTCATTTCTATTATATTTATTTCATTTGTACCAAGTGGTAGAGATGGATTTGCACTTAATTTTGCGGTGATTCCTAGTCTTTTTGCCATATTAACAAGGGTATCTTCGCCTAAAAACATATGAGTTTTAACTGCATATATATTGTCTGAATATGATATTGCTGTTGCTAGTGATATTGGAATGTTTCCGTATACTTCGTTTGCATTTTTAGGTGAATATGATTGTTTATTTGAGAATGTAAATGTAGTTTGCTCACTTGTAAATGCTGTACTTGGTGTAAATCCATTTTCAAGTGCTGCATAATATAGGAATGTTTTCATTGTTGAACCTACTTGTCTTATGGAGTTAGTTGCTCTATTGAATCCTGATTTTGAATAATCTACACCGCCAATTAATCCAAGTATTTCTCCATTTTCTGGATTCATAGTTATTGCGGCGGTTTGTAGAGATTTACCTTTTAGATTTTTACTTACCGAATCTTCAAGTGACCTTTGTGCATTTAAATCTAGGGTTGTATATACTTTTAATCCACCAGTATCTAAAAATGAGGTTGGAATACTTTTAATGTTTTCTAATTCCTTTATTACCGCATCTTTATAATACATTACACTAGATAATGAGTCTTGTGATTCCTTTCCATAAAAACTTAATTCTTCATTTATAGCGTTTTCTTTTTCTTCTTCTGTGATATAACCATTTTTAACCATACCTTCTAGTATTATAGTTTGTCTTTTCTTTGCTAGTGTTGGATTTACTAATGGTGAAAAATTAGAGGGAGATTTTGGTATTCCTACTAACATTGTAGCTTCTGCTAATGAGAGATCTTTTGAACTTTTATTAAAATAGTAATTGGCTGCTTTCTCTATCCCATACATTCCATGTCCATAATTGATAGTGTTTAGGTATCCTTCTAGTATTTCATCTTTTGAATAATGCATTTCTACATTTAATGTAAGCCACATTTCATTCCATTTTCTTTCCCATGTTTTATTAAAATCTAAAAATAAATTTTTAACATATTGTTGTGAAATAGTTGAAGCTCCTTGCATTGTTTTTCTATTTTTAATATTTACAAAACTTGCTTTCGCAATCCTCAAGAAATCAAATCCAAAGTGTTTATAAAATTTTTTATCTTCTGTTGAAATAGTCGCATTTATTACATTTTTTGATATATCATTTAGATTAACCCATTTACTAGTTCCATTTCCTTGAAAAAAAACTTCATTTGTATTATCATACATTGAAATGTTATTTGCACTTTTAATTTCAAGTTTATTTGATAATTTGGAGTATCCATATCCACAAAGAAATAATGACCCTATTAAAAGTGTTAAAAATAATGTATATTTAAAAAATTTCTTGAACATATCTTTCCTCCATAATTACTATTTTTATTATGAAGAAAAATAAATATATTATGTGCTAAAAGATAATTTTATGATATATTATCAATAAATAAAGAGGTGTTAAAATGGTTTTATTGAGAGTTGAATTAGAAAATAATGATGAAAAGATAAAATTTGAAACTCATGGTATATTAAATAAAAATAAGAATACACTAATTTACGATGATAATAAGACAAAAACTTGTATTGATTTTAATAATAATATTTTAAAAAGATACGATAGTGATAGTTGTATTACATTTGATTTTAATAATGAAGTAATGAGTGTTGATTTAATTGCTCAAAAAGCTAGTTTTACCCTTGAATTTAAAAGAATAAAACTTAATAAAACAGATAAATTATTTGAGGTAGAATATGTAGTAGATAATACTAATAAAATTTATTATAGAGTGGAAATTATAAATTTGTAAAAAAAGATGTTGCTTTTGTCTTAATTTAATGATATAAAAGTATATGATTTGTTTGTCATAACAAATATTTATATAAAGCATATAATGTAAACCGTAGGAGGATGTATATGAGTATTAAAGATATGAAAAAAGAAGATTTAGAATTATTATCATATAAGGACATAACAAATTTACTTCTAGAGGAATATGGTGCTGAAAACACTGCTGAATTGTTTAAAAAAATAGTTAAGTTATTAAAACTTCCTAGTAGTGTATTTGATAATAAAATTGGTGATTATTATACTATGTTATCTACAGACAAGAGATTTATTTTGCTTGAAGATGGGAAATGGGATTTAAGAACTAGACATACTTCAGATAAGATAGTAAATGTTATAGATGAAGATGATGAACTTGATATGGAAGAAGCAACTTCTAAGAATAAAGATGAAGTAGAAGATGATAATGAAGATAATTATGATATGGATAATGATGATGACTATGATGATGAGTCTGATGATGATCTTAAAGATTTAGTTATCTTAGATGAAGATGAACTTGGAATGGATGAATAGACTTTTAAGTAAGTCTTTTTTTGATAAAAAATGATTTTATGATATAATGTTAGTGTTTTAAAGAGAGGAATGATATTTGTGATAGAAAGACTTGAAATAATTAATAAGCGATATGAAGAATTAAACAAGCAACTTTTAGATCCTGAAAACTTATCAAATATAAAATTAACTAGAGAAATATCAAAAGAGATTTCTGATTTAGAAGATACAGTTAATTGTTATAAAAAGTATAAAAAAGTGTTAGATGATTTAGAGGAATCTAAGGAAATGCTTAAGGATCCTGAACTTGCAGAATTTGCTAAAGAAGAAATCCCTGCATTAGAAAGTGAAAAAGAAGCCCTAGAAAAAGAAATAGAAATTTTATTAATACCAAAAGATCCTAATGATGGTAAAAATGTTATAGTTGAAATAAGAGGTGCTGCTGGTGGAGATGAAGCTAATATCTTTGCTGGTGACTTATACAGAATGTATTTAAAATATGCTGAAAAGCAAGGCTGGAAAATAGAAGTTATGAATGAAGAGTACTCAGAGGGTGGTGGCTTTTCTTTAATAAGCTTTATGGTTAAGGGTAAAAACGTTTATTCTAAGTTGAAATATGAAAGTGGTGCTCATAGGGTTCAAAGAGTACCTGTTACTGAAACACAAGGAAGAATTCATACATCAACTGCGACTGTATTAGTAATGCCTGAAGTTGAAGATATCGATATAGAAGTAAAACCAAGTGATATTAGAGTTGATATTTATAGAAGTAGTGGATGTGGGGGACAAGGTGTAAATACTACTGATTCCGCTGTTAGAATGACACATATCCCAACTGGAATAGTGGTTACTTGTCAAAATGAAAGAAGTCAAATTCAAAATAGGGAACAAGCCCTAAAAGTATTAAAGGCAAGAATATATGAAGAGACTTTAAGAAAGCAAGAAGAAGAGCTTGGTAGTGAAAGAAGAAGTAAGATTGGTACTGGAGATAGATCTGAAAAAATAAGAACGTATAACTATCCGCAAAATAGAATTACAGATCATCGTATTGGATTTACTATTATGCAATTGGATAGAGTTATGGAAGGTGATTTAGAACCTATAATTGAAGCTTTAATAACTGAGGATCAAAAAAGAAAACTTGAAGGCGAAGAATAATCAAGAGTATAAGAAAATGGAAGATGAAATAAAGTATTTAAAAAAGTATTTAAAAAATAAAGATATGGATACTGCTATTTTAGAATTAAAAAGAGGTATTCCTGTTCAATATATAGTTGGTGATGTTGATTTCTATAAATATAATTTTATAGTTAATCAAAATGTTTTAATACCCAGATTTGAAACCGAAGAATTAGTTGATAATACAATTAGATATATAAAAGCAAATTTTTCTGGCGAGGTTAAAATAATTGATGTTGGATGCGGAAGTGGCGCAATTGGTATTACTCTTGCTAAAGAGTTAGAAAATGCTAAGGTTACTTGTTTAGATATAAGTGATGCTGCACTTGATGTTACAAGAGAAAATGCGAAAAGGCTTAATGTCTCTATTAATGTTTTAAAAGGGAATATGCTTGATTATGTTAATGATAAGTATGATGTTGTTATAAGTAATCCTCCATATATTGCAACAGACGAAGAAATAGAGGATATCGTTAAAAATAATGAACCTCATTTGGCACTTTATTCTGGTGAAGATGGAATGGATTCTTATAGACAAATTTTTAGTAAAATAAAAAATGTAATCAATGATAAATATTTAATCGCTTTAGAAATTGGGTGTACGCAAAAAGATGCAGTTACTGCTATAATTAAAAAATCTTTACCTGATGCAGTGGTTAATTGTGTTAAAGATTTATCTGGTAGAGATAGAATGATTTTTGTAACTAATAAATAGCTAAAATTTTAGTTATTTATTTTTTTGTATAAAATTTTATAAACTACTTCATTATTTAATAGGTGAAGAAAATGAAAAAAGTAATGATGATTTTAGTCGCAGTTGTAATAGGAATTATAGTTATAACAGAGAATAATACTACTGAGGAAATAGTTATACCAAATGATTCTATTAGAATTAGAGTAATTGCTCCTAGTGATTCAATAGAGGATCAAAAATTAAAAGGTAATGTTAAAAGATCTATACAAAGTCAATTGAGTGAAATGTTAAAGGATGTTAAAACTATAGATCAAGCAAGAAATGTTTTAAATAAAAATTTGAGTGATGTTGAATATACCGTTAAAACAGAGTTAAAAAGAAATAATAGTAATATAAATTTTAATGTTAATTATGGACTTAATTATTTTCCTATTAAAGAGTACAAAGGAATAACTTATGATGATGGTTATTATGAATCATTAGTTATTACATTAGGAGAGGGTCAAGGTAAAAATTGGTGGTGTGTTTTGTTTCCTCCTTTATGTTTAATGGATGAAGAAGAAGAGGATATGGAAAATGTTGAGTATAAATCATTTATAAAAGAGGTACTTGATAAATATTTTTAGAATTATTTAAGATTAGACATAGTATTATTAATTAGGTGAAATTATGTTTAATCTGTTTACTCTTTTTTTAGTTGCGATTGGTCTTAGTATGGATACTTTTTCATTATCGATAGTATATGGTACGATTGGCTTAACAAAGAAAAAAATTTGGCTATTAAGTATAATAGTTGGTCTTTTTCATTTTGTTATGCCTTTTTTAGGTAATTTAATAGGTAGTATAGTATTATCAAAGTTGCCATTTAATCCTGATATTGTTGTGGGAATAATATTTATTTTAATTGCTTTAGAAATGTTTATTGGTGATGATGAAGTAATGCCGCTTGATAAAATAGGAGCTTTTTTAATATTTGGTTTTTCTGTTAGTCTGGATAGTTTTTCTGTTGGACTTGGTATATCAATGATTACTAATTATCCTCTTTTAGGATATTTTATTTTTTCTTTGGTTAGTTTTTCATTCACTTATATTGGGTTAAAATTTGGAAAATTTTTAAATGACAAGTTTGGTAAATATGCAGTGTTTTTGGGTGCGGTTATTTTAATGATTTTGGGGTTATTCTATATCTTTTAAGGCAATTTTATTGACTATGAGTGTTTTAATTGTTAGAATTAAATAGGAGAGTGAAGTGTATGTTAGTAAGCGCCAAAGATATATTAAATGATGCTAAAGCAAATAAGTATGCAGTTATTCAATTTAATATTAATAATTTGGAGTGGACTAAATATATACTTGAAGAGTGTAATAGCTTACATGTTCCTGTTATACTTGGAGTAAGTGAAGGAGCTGTTAAATATATGGGAGGATTTAATACAGTTTCTATGATGGTTCAGGGCTTGATTAAAGACTTGGATATAGTTATTCCTGTATGTCTTCATTTGGATCATGGAAAAAGTTTTTCCTCATGCGTTAGTGCAATTGAAGCTGGGTTTTGTTCTGTTATGATAGATGCATCAAGATTACCTATTTCGGAAAATATATCTATAACTAAAAAAGTTGTAGAGTATGCTCATCCTAAAGGTGTTAGTGTAGAAGCTGAGGTTGGTCCAATTTATACTAATTTGGTTGAATCTAATGAGCCTTTATATGCTAGTGTTGATGATTCTATACTTTTAGTATCTAGTACTGGAGTAGATTCTTTAGCGCCTGCCCTTGGAAGTGTGCATGGTTTGTATAATGGACAAGCTAATTTGAATTTCGATAGAATGAAGGAAATCTCTATTAAAACTGGTATTCCATTAGTTTTACATGGCGGTACTGGTATTAGTGATAGAGATTTACTACGTGCTGTAGAATGTGGTACTTGTAAGATTAATATTAATACTGAACTACAGGTTGCATGGGCAAGTGAGGTAAGAAGTTATTTGAATTTAAATAATGATGTTTATGATCCTAGAAAAATAATTTCAAGTGGAGAAGAAGCAATTAAAAGAATTGTAAGAGAAAAAGTTAGAATATTGTCTAATATTTAGGCAATCATTTAGGCGTTTGTAATAAAATATAATGGTGGTGGTAATGTGAAAGCATTAAAAATTCAAGGTGGAAGAAAATTAAAAGGGACAGTTAGAGTAAGTGGTGCAAAAAATAGTTCAGTTGCATTAATACCGGCAGCAATACTTTCAGATGATGTTGTTACTATTTGTAATGTACCAGAAATTACAGATATTGATGCTTTAAGTGATATATTAGAGTACTTAGGTGCTGATGTTAAAAGAGCAAGTGAGAGTATTGTAATAGATCCAAAACCATCGGTTAATAGACCTATTCCTACTAGTATGGCACAAAAACTTAGGGCTTCTTATTATTTTATGGGAGCACTTTTGGGTAAATATAGGCATGTTGAAATGTCTTTTCCTGGTGGATGTTCTATAGGTGCTAGACCTATTAATTTACATTTAAAGGGTTTTGAAGCATTAGGAGCTAAAATTACTCAGACAGATAATGTTTATATTGTTCATGCTGATAAGTTAAAGGGTGCAAATATATATTTGGATATTGCGTCTGTTGGTGCAACAATAAACATTATGTTGGCTGCTGTTAGAGCTGAGGGTGTAACTACTATTGATAATGCTGCTAAAGAACCTGAAATAGTAAATGTTGCTACATTTTTAAACAATATGGGTGCTAAAATATCGGGCGCAGGTACTAGTGAAATTAAAATTACTGGTGTTTCAAAGCTATCTGGATGTTTTCATGAAGTAATTCCTGATAGAATTGAGGCAGGTACTTATATGATAATTGCTGCATTAATGGGGGAGAAAGTTAAAATAGATAATATAATTCCTGAACATTTAGAGGCATTAACTTCTAAGTTTATTGATATGGGTGTACCCCTTGAATTAGGCGTTGATTATGCAATTATAAGTAGTGGAGAAAATTATAAACCGGTTAATATTAAAACTTTGGTTTTTCCAGGCTTTCCAACAGACTTACAACAACCATTTTCTGTTTTACTTACACAATGTAATGGAAAGTCTATAGTAGAAGAGACTATTTATGAAAATAGATTGATGCATGTTAAAGAATTACAAAAAATGGGTGCAGATATTAATATTAGTGGTACTAAAGCTTTTGTTTGTGGACCTTCTAAATTATCTGGTACTGTGGTTACCGCAACTGATTTAAGGGCGGGAGCTGCAATGGTATGTGCTGGGTTAATAGCTGATGGGGAAACTACTGTTACTAATGCTGAACATATTTTAAGGGGATATGAAAACATAGTTGAAAAACTAACTGATATAGGTGCTAAAATTAGAATAATAGAAATATAGTTTAATAGTGATATTATTCTTTTTTTTTGGAGCGATGATATGAAAGTTAGAAAGATAATTTTTTATGTTTGTATAGTTATAACAACTTTTTTAATATATAGAGTGGCATCTAATAATAAAATTAATTATGTTACTTTAGGTGATGGATTATCTAAGGGTATTAATCCATATGGAGAAGTTGGTTATGGCTATTCAGACTATTTATCTGAGTATTTAAAAAAAGAAAATAATCTCAAAGATTATATTAATGAGTTTACTGATACTGACTATAGGATTTCTGATGTTATTAGTGATATTGCAGTTAATAAGAGAGTAATGCATAATGATTCTAATGTTAATATAAGAAGTGTTTTAAGAGAATCTGACTTAGTAACTATAAGTATTGGTTTTAATGATTTAATTAAAATATTTAGTATAAATAATATTGGAACTGTATTAGAAAATAAAACTCTTTTAGAAAAGGAAATTTTATATATTGCAAATAATTATGATGATGCTTTAACAACAATTAGAAAATATGCAAAATCTGATGTTATAGTAATAGGCTTTTATAATCCATATCAGTACTTGAATACTTATAAATCTGATATTGATTATTATATTAAAAAATTAAATTCGCTCATTTTAGAAATTTGTAAAAAGCATAATGTTAAATTTATAGATTTATATAATGTGTTTAATAATAAATTAGAATATCTACCTAATCCTAATAGTATATATCCAACTGAACTTGGTTATAGAGAAATATTTAATATAGTAAAAAATAGCATAAATTAAAAAAATGTTGCAAAACTAAAAATATCTTGATATACTATATTAGCAATTAATTACTATGACTTGAATTAGTCATGGCGGGAGGAGAGATTAGAATGAAAGCAGGTATTCATCCAGAATATAAGGATACTAAATTTATTTGTGCTTGTGGTGCAGAATTTACTGCTAAATCTACTAAAGATGAATTCCACGTTGAAGTTTGTTCACAATGTCATCCATTTTATACTGGTAAACAAAGTAGAGCATCTCATGCAGGTACAGTAGATAAGTTTAATAGAAAATATGGTTTTTCTAGTAAAGAAGAAAACAAAGCAGCTTAATTTTTATAAGTTGCTTTTTTCTTTTTAAAGTTGAAAGTTTATTGGTTGCATGTTATATTATTTGTATAATTAGAATATAAAGAGGTGTTTTCATGAAGATTGGACTTGCAAATGATCATAGAGGATATAATTTAAAAAATGAATTAGTTAAATATTTAAAAAGTAGAGGATATGAAGTAATAGATTATGGATCTGACACAGTTTATTCTGTTGATTACCCTGATTTTGCTTTTAAATTGTGTAATGGAGTTGTTAATAAAGAAGTTGATTTTGGTATTGCTATTTGTGGTAGTGGTATTGGAATAAGCATCGCATGTAATAAAGTAAAAGGAATTCGTTGTGCTAAACTTTCAAATGTTAAAGAAGCTTATGCAACAAGGTTTGATAATGATGCTAATGTAATGGCAATCAATGGTGATATGCCAAGATATAGAGCAAAAGATATAGTTGATAAATTTTTATCCACAGATTTTTCAAATTTAGAAAAACATGTAAGACGAATTAAGAAAATAGAAGATTATGAGGATGGAAAGTATAATGAGTGTTAAATTTTTTCTATATATAATAGTTTCGGTTATAGTTATTTGGGCTTTTGACTCAATTAATATTAATAAAATTTTTAAAAAAAATAAAGTTGCTCAGGCAACAATTTTTTACTTTTTACTTGGAATTTCTATGATATATTTAGTTACAAATTTTTTATATGACTTTTTTACTTCAACTCAAATATTGTAAAAAATTTGTATAAAAAATCACCTTGTTGTGCAAAATGATAATGAGGTGAAAGAAATGGAAAAGAAAAGAAAGTTAAAGAGATTTGTTATGCCATCTATATATGTGGCATTAGTTGCAATACTTGTAATATCTACTTTTGCAACATTTGCTAATATGAAATCTGTTAATGAGGAAGAAAAAATCAATTATGTTTCAAATGGTATTTGGACAAATGATACTCCAGTTGCATCAGTAGAAAAAGTAATAGTTAAACCTTATACTGCTAAAGATGTAGCGATCGGTAGATATTTCTATGATTATAGAGATGAAGGTACTCAACAACAAAATGCTATTATTTTTTATGAGAATAGCTATATTCAAAATTCTGGGGTAGATTATATTTTAGATAATCAATTTGATGTTGTTAGTATTTACGATGGTACTGTAACTAAAGTAGAAGATAATGAACTTGCTGGTAAGACTGTTGAAGTTAAACATGATGGAAATATAATAAGTGTTTATCAAAGTTTAGGCGAAGTTAGTGTTAAACAAGGAGATACAGTTAAACAGGGCTCTAAAATTGGTAAAAGTGGTAATTCAAAAATTAATAAAGATTTGGGTAACCATTTACATTTTGAATTATATGTAAAAGGCCAAGTTGTTAATCCTGAAGATTGCTATAACAAAAAAATTTCTGATTTTAAATAGGCATTTTGCCTTTTTAAATTCATAATTTTTTTATGTCAATATATACTTTACTGAAAGTAGGTAAATATGAATAAAAAGATTATGAAAAGAATAATTGATGAAGCAAATTTTGTTTTAAAAACTAATAATAATATTAGAGATACAGCTAAGGTATTTGGAGTATCTAAGAGTACTGTCCATAAAGATCTTCATGAGAGACTTTTTGAACTGGATATTAGTTTATTTGAAAAAATAGCTAATATTTTTGGTAACCACTTAAGTATTAGACATATCAATGGTGGAGAAGCTACAAGACAAAAATATGCTAAATAGGGGAGATATTATGAAAGATATAGGTATAGATTTAGGAACAGCAAATGTTTTGATTTATGTAAAAGGTAATGGAATAGTTCTTAATGAGCCAAGTGTAGTTGCCGTTGATACTGAAACAAAAAACGTATTAGCTGTTGGTACAGAAGCAAGTGAGATGTTAGGAAGAACACCTGGTAAAGTAAAAGCTATTAAACCTCTAAAAGATGGTGTAATTGCGGACTTTGAGTATACCGAAGTTATGCTTAATAATTTTATTAAAAGAATTAAAGGTAGAGGTATTTTATCAAGACCTAGAATTTTAATTTGTTGTCCTTCTAATATAACTGCAGTTGAGAAAAATGCTATTAAAGAGGCTGCAGAAAGATTAGGGGCAAGAAAAGTTTTTGTTGAAGAAGAACCTAAGGTTGCTGCAATAGGGGCTGGTATGGATATTTCTAAACCTAGTGGTAATATGGTTATTGATATTGGGGGAGGTACTACTGATATTGCTGTGTTATCATTAGGCGGTATTGTAACTAGTCAATCTTTAAAAGTTGCGGGTAATTCATTTGATCTTGCAATTATTGATTATGTTAAAGATAAGCATAAACTTTTAATTGGGGATAGGACCGCAGAGGATGTTAAGTTTAAGCTTGGTGCTGTTTATAATGGAGATTCTGATAATAAGATGGAAATTAAAGGTAGAAATCTTAGTAAGGGTCTTCCATATACAATAGAGATAACTGAAAAAGAAATTGAAGAAGCTCTTTATCCACTTGCTATGGAAATAGTAAAAAAGGCAAAAGAGGTACTTGAAAAGACTCCACCAGAATTATCCGCAGATATTGTGGATAAAGGTATTGTCTTAACTGGTGGTGGTGCATTGGTTAAAGGAATGCCAGAATTGTTTGAACAAGAACTAAAAGTACCGGTTTTTATTTCTGAGAGTCCACTCACATGTGTTGCTGAGGGCTGTGGAATAATGCTTACAAATTTAGATTTAATTGATAAATAAACTGTCAAAATGACAGTTTTTTCTTTTAGTATATGAGATTTGTGATATAATTGTCTTGGAGTGATCAAAATGATTAGTAAAGATATTGATTATATATTGCTGATGGTTTCAGTGACTTTTGTGTTTACTGCGCTTATTATGCCTTTTATGGCTAAGATAGCTAATTATATTGGAGCTATGGATATTCCTAGAACAAGACATATTCATACTAAACCAATGCCGAAATTGGGTGGACTCGGAATTTTCTTGGGATTTTTATTTGGATATATGTTATTTGGAATTAATAGTATTCAAATGAATTCAGTTTTAATTGGTAGTTTTATAATTGTTATGACTGGAATAATTGATGATATTAGGCCTATCAAATTTTATCATAAATTAATCGGTCAGATTGCTGCGGCTGCGGTAATTGTATTTTATGGTCAGATACTTCTTAATCATGCAACTCTATTTGGTCTTGATCTTCAATTTGGGTTCTTTGCTTATCCAATTACATTGTTATTTATAGTTGGATGTATTAATATCATGAATCTGATTGATGGAATGGATGGACTGTGTGGTGGAATCACTTCTATATTTTTTATAACAATTGGAATAATTTGCTTTTTCCAGGGAAGACTAGGAAGTTTAGTAGCAATAATTGGATTTATTATGCTGGGTTCAACACTTGGCTTCCTACTCCATAATTTTTATCCGGCAAAAATATTTGCAGGTGATAGTGGATCTATGTTTATGGGATTTATTATATCAATAGTAGCTCTATTAGGATTTAAAGGTACTATGTTAACATCTCTTTTAGTTCCGCTTATGATTCTTGCAATTCCTATACTGGATACTCTGTTCGCAATTATTAGAAGGATGCTTAAAGGTCAACCAATATTTACTGCGGATAAGGAACATATGCATCATCAATTTTTAAAAATGAATTTTTCACAAAGAACAACAGTTCTTATTGTGTATGCTATAAACGGACTTTTTTCACTTGCTTCTATTCTATATGTATTAAGAGATTCTGGGCGAGCAAAAATTATATATATAATACTATTTTTCATGGTTCTTTGGTTTGCATTGAATACAGGAATAATATCTGAAAAGATGAGTAGTAAAGTAAAAGATATTGAAAAAAAAGGAATGCTAAAAAAGAGAAAAAAATAGTTTCTCTTTTTTCATAAGGTGATATTATGATTAACTTTATTATATGCGATGATAATGAAAATTTTTTAATGCGTGAGAAAAAGCTTGTCGATAATTTTATGATGAATTATGATGTTGATTATAAAATTACAGATTTTAGTGATTATACTGAAGAGTTTTTTCAAGCAATGTATGATGAAACTTGTTTTAAAATTTATCTTTTAGATATTCAAACTGATACTAATTCCGGACTTAATGTCGCAAGAAGAATTAGAGAAGAACAAGATGATTGGATTTCTATTATTATAATTATTACTGCTTTTGGTGAATATAGATATGAAGCTTTAGGCACTAGATTATATTTGTTAGATTTTATAAACAAGGTTTATGATTGTGAGGATAAAATTAGGGATACTCTTGAGATTGCGATGAAGCATTATGACAATCGTAGAAAAAGTTTAAGATTTGAATATAATTACATCATGAAAAATATTGAATTTAGACATATTATTTATATTGAAAAAGAACAGGATAGTAAAAGATGTATAATTAAAACAACTTATGGTGACCAATATATAAATAAAAGTTTAAATGATATGTATGAGCTTTTGGATTCTAGATTTATTAAAACAAGTAGAAGTTGTATTGCCAATAGTGATTTTATAAAAGAATTTATAATTGCTGAAAATAAATTAGTATTTAAAAATGGAGAATACACTTATTTAATATCTAGAAATATGAAGAAAGGATTAAGAAAGTATGCTAGAGTTAATAATTAAGTTTTTGATTGCATTAGTTATGCCAATAAGTGGATTCTTTGTTATAAAGAATTTGATTGATTCAGAGGAGAAAATTTACTCAGTTAAAAACATTTTAATTATATTAGGATTATGCATAACTAATCTATTGATTTATACCAGTGATTATAGATCATATACTACACTTCTTAACTTTTGCTTTTTGATAATTGGCTATAAGTATATATTTAAGATTTCATTTTTTCAATCATTACTTTTATCAATATATGTTATGCTTTTTTCATTCTTTTCTGAAGCGTTGCTTTATGTATTTTTGTATTCCTTTCTTAATGAAAGCATTGTAAGGGTTTTTGGAGTAACAATGTTATTTTCAAATTTACTTATTGGAATTATGATAAATCTCATCTCGTTGATTCCTTTTGTTAAAAAGATTATTAAAAATATTTTTATTAAAATGGATAATTATACTAGGTTTGAAACAATTTTTGTATGTATATTTTGGATAATAACATCTAGTATGCTATGTTATTCAATTTCTAAAGAACCAATTAATAGTTGGGGATTTTGGCTTAGTCTTGCGATTGAAGTTGTATTTATATTATTCATGTTTAGCCATTTTAGAGATAAAGATAGATATATTGGATTAAATGAAAAATTTGATGACTTATATGAATATGTTCAGACTATGGAAGAATCTCTTGATAATGAACAAATGAATATTCATGAATATAAGAATCAACTTTCTGTAATTAGGAGTATGACTAATAATAAAAAGATTAAAGATTATATTGATTCATTAGTTGATGAATGTCCAGATGATGCAAAATGGAATACTGAATTGAAAAACTTACCTAAGTGTGGCTTAAAAGGCTTGTTGCATTATAAACTTGCTTGTGCAGCTAAGAAAAATTTAAACGTTTTGATAACTGTTAGTCCGGATACTGCATCTGTTATTAAAGGTTTATCTTTGGAAGATATCAAACAACTTTCAAGATTAGTTGGTATTTATATGGATAATGCAATGGATGCAGCATTAGATACAGAAAAGAAAAATGTTGCACTTGAAATATATAAAATTAAAGATACTGTTAATATTGTTATATCTAATTCGGCCAATATAGATGAGTCTAAGGTTAAAATGATCGGTAAAAAAGGTTTTACATCAAAAGGTAAGGGACATGGACGTGGGACTTATCTAGCTAAAAAGATGTTGCTTCATAACAAAAAGTTTTCTGCTTCTAATTCAGTTGTTAAAGATTACTATATTGAAAGAATAATAATAAACTAAAAAAAGATGCATACGTGCATCTTTCTTTTTTGTTTTAATTAGTCCATGTTTTTAAGAGCTTTTGGTTCATCAATTATTATCCACATACATCCAACTGAAGAAGCAGTAGAAGCAAGTAGTGCAATGGCAGCTAAACCAATTGATAATAGTTTTTTCATAGTTTCCTCCTTATAGACTTTTATATTAAAACACGCCGGCCGTATTTTAAACAGATTTTTTATAGTTATCGTATGGCATTCCTAACAGCTTGTACATATATGGATTTATTAGTATTCCTTCTATAACTAAAGCTGTTAGAATAATGTTACTTAATAACCTATCTTTTATGATAAATATTAGTGCTATATAGATTAATACAACAATACATGAAGCTATTTTTCTATATTTTCTTTTCTTTGCATTTGTAAGTGGCCTTTTTATTGTATCTGCTGGCGCAAATAACAAGTAATCTATAAAGCATAATATAGATATTACAATTTTATTTGTTATTGGAAGCATTGTATTTATCATTATAAATGTTAGTCCTATAATCATTGTTGTTGATGTAATTAAACATATTATACTTTTATCTGCATGAACTCCAAATGCGGGATATCTTATTATGTTAAAAAATATAAGTACTAGAATTAATTCTTTAAATATTCCTAAGATTATTGATATTAAGACTATTATTATTAATTTAGTAACTGTTAGGTATAATCCTTCCAATCCATATTTGATTTTATCAATATCATCTTCTGTATAAGTATTATTGTATCTTGTTATAAGATTTACAGAATCATTTAAGAATTTTTCTTTCATAGTGACCTCTTTCTTAACTGTTTAAAGTATAGCATAATTAAAAATTTTAAATTTAAAAATCTTTTATTTGAAAAATTTGTCAAAATATGTCGACGATAAGTTTACTATAAATTAACAAATTACCAAAAAAGTCAAACTTCTTACCTTTTACAGAAAACGACAAAAAGCGGGTGTGTTTTCTGATACACTTGTGTCACACATATGAACGGACAAAGCTATTGTTTTGCTTGTACACGTTGTGAATTTAAACAGATAGGAAGGTGAGGTGTGTGAGTAAAGTGAAAGGCCGTGTTAAGTGGTTCAACAACGAAAAAGGTTATGGATTTATCGAATACAAAGAAAACGAAGACATTTTTGTTCATTATTCTGCCATTAAACTTGATGGTTATAAAACTTTAACTGAAGGACAATATGTAGAATTCAACCTAGTAGAAACTCCAAAAGGTTATCAAGCTCTAGATGTTGTTGTTATCAAAGAAGCTACTCCCGCAAAATAGGTGGCTTTTTTCTTTTTTTTGTGCTATTATAATTATAGGAGGATGATGATATGGAAATTGTAATTAGAGGAGATAAAATTAAAGTTACTCAAGCTATTAATGATTATTTAAAGGATAAACTTTCTAAACTTGAAAAATATATTGAAGATTATGATAATGTTAGAGCGACAGTTGTAGTTAAAGTAAAAAATCATGAACAAAAAGTAGAAGTTACAATCCCACTTAAAAAGTTCATTCTAAGAGCTGAAGAATCTAAAGAGGATTTATATGCTGCTATTGATGTTGTTGTTGATAAAATAGAAAGACAAATTAGAAAGAACAAAACTAAGCTTCAGTCAAAAAAGATTAAGGAAAGAGACATTGCTATAGATTATGTTGAAGATATAGATGATGAAGATAATAAAGTAGTTAAACGTAAAACAATAGAAGTTAAACCTATGAGTGAAGAAGAGGCAATTATTCAAATGGAACTTCTTGGACATAGTTTTTACTTATTTAAAGATGCAACATCTTCTAAACCAACTTTGGTTTATAAAAGAGAAGATGGAAATTATGGTGTTATAGAAACCGAATAAAATGTATTAAAATGGGAATTTTTCTTTAAAAATTCTCTTTTTTTTGTTACAATAGAAGTTACAGGAGATGATGGTATGAACTTTTTAAAGAAATTGTTTGATCATGAATATAAAGAATTAAAAAGATTTTCTGATATAGCAGATAAAATTGATGCATTATCAGATGAATATTCTAAAATGTCTGATTATGAATTAAAGGCAAAAACAGATGAATTTAGAAATAGATTAAAAGATGGAGAGACTCTAGATGATATATTAGTAGAGGCATTTGCTACTGCAAGAGAAGCTTGTTTTAGGGTGATTGGAGAAAAACCTTATTATGTGCAATTACTAGGTGCTTTAGCAATTCATTTTGGTAATATTGCTGAGATGAAAACTGGTGAAGGTAAAACACTTACTTCAGTAATGCCAGCATACTTAAATGCATTAACTGGTGAAGGTGTTCATATTGTAACAGTTAATGAGTATCTTGCTGATCGTGATGCAAATTGGATGGGTAATATTCATAGATTCCTAGGTTTAACTGTCGGAACTAACCTTAGAAGTTTATCTCCAAAAGAGAAAAAAGAACAATATGATTGTGATATCTTGTATACAACTAATAATGAACTTGGATTTGATTACTTAAGAGATAATATGGTTGTAAAAAAAGAAAATAGAGTACAAAGGGGACTTAATTTTGCAATTATAGATGAGGTTGACTCTGTATTAATTGATGAAGCTAGAACCCCACTTATTATTTCTGGTGGAGAAGTAAAAAGTAATAATCTTTATAGAGATGCTGACTCATTTGTAAAGAGATTAAAAGCAGATGATGATTATTTATATGATGAAAAAACTAAGGCGGTAACTTTAACAGAAGAAGGTGTAAAGAAAGCTGAAAAAAGTTTTGGTTTTAATAATCTTTATGATATAGAAAATACAAATGTTGTTCACCATATTAATCAAGCTTTAAAAGCAAATTATGGTATGAGAAATGATGTTGACTATGTTGTACAAGATGGTGAAGTTGTAATAGTTGATCAATTCACTGGACGTTTAATGAAGGGTCGTGCATTTAGTGATGGATTACATCAAGCTATAGAAGCAAAAGAGGGAGTTCAAATTCAACAGGAAACTAAAACACTTGCTACTATAACTTTCCAGAATTTATTCAGAATGTATAAAAAATTATCTGGTATGACAGGTACTGCTAAAACAGAAGAAGAGGAATTTAGAAACATTTATAATATGTTTGTTATACAAATTCCAACCAATAAAGAAGTAATTAGGGATGATGAACCAGATTTAGTTTACTCTACAAAATCAGGCAAATATAAAGCTTTAATTAATGAAATAGAAGCTAGATATCAAAAAGGTCAACCAGTCTTAGTTGGTACAATTGCTATTGAAACTAATGAATTAATTAGTTCTATGTTAAGAAAGAAGAAAATACCTCATGAAGTATTAAATGCTAAGAATCATGCACGTGAAGCTGAAATAATCGCAAAAGCTGGGGAAGCAAAATCAGTTACAATTGCTACTAATATGGCTGGACGTGGTACCGATATTAAACTAGGTGAGGGAGTAAAAGAACTTGGTGGTTTATGTGTACTTGGTACTGAACGTCATGAGTCACGTCGTATAGATAATCAGTTACGTGGACGTTCTGGTCGTCAGGGAGATCCTGGATTTACTCAATTCTATGTATCTATGGAAGATGATTTGATGGTAAGATTTGGTACGGATAGAGTAAAAGGAATGCTTCAATCATTAGGATTTGATGAAGATCAACCAATAAAAAGTAAAATGTTTACTAATGCCATCGCAACTGCACAATCACGTGTTGAAGGTAATAACTTTGATATAAGAAAACAACTTCTTCAATATGATGATGTTATGAATAATCAAAGAGAAATTATGTATGGTAAGAGAAATGAAATACTTGATAATGAATCTATTCATGATGCTGTTTTGAATTCTATTCATGAACATGTTACTGACTTAGTTCAAGCTCATACTTTTCCAGAGGGACATTTAAATGAAACTGATGTTGAAGAAATAGTTGAATATGCAAACGAAAACTTATTTAAGAAGACTTTAAATATAAATGATGTTAATAAAAATGTTGATGAGTTAATTGAGACTATTTATACTATAATTGTTGAAGAGTATGAAGAGAAAATTAAAGGGTTACCAAAAGAAGTAACTGATGAATTTGAGAAAGTTATAGTTTTAAATATAATTGACCGTTATTGGACTGAACATATTAATACCATGTCTCATTTAAGAGAGGGAATTGGTCTTCGTGGATATGCTCAAGATGACCCGTTAAGAGCGTATACTATGGAAGGTTTTGACTTGTTTGATAAAATGATGCAGAATATTGATAAAGATGTAACAATACTTCTAATAAAAGCTGAAATAACACAAAATATCGAACGAAAAGAAGTATCAAAAAAGCAAATAACTAATGATGGTAAAGATCATATTAAACAAGCTCCTAAGAAAGTACAAAAAATTGGTAGAAATGATCCATGTCCATGTGGAAGTGGAAAGAAATATAAACAGTGTTGTGGTAAATAACCTCGCAAACCCTTATAAAATAAGGAATTGTTAAAAATAGAAAAAATGATAAATTTGTCCACAGATGACAATTTGTCCACGATTTGTCCACATAGCATAAATAATGTGGACAGAATCGAGGAAACCCCATAAAAATCAATAAAAAATCTACGTGGACAATTATTGTGGACATAGTTATATAAAATGTCAGCATTCGAAATGCTGGCATTTTTCCGTTTCATTAAGTTTTATAATGAAGGAGAGATAACTATGGTAAGCGTAAGAAAACGTGGAAAGGTATATGAATACCGATTTGAAATTGCAACAGTTGAGGGAACAAGAAAATGGATAACAAAGTCAGGGTATCCAACAAAAGCAGAGGCTTTTAAAGAAGGAGCAAAAGCCTATAACGATTTTTACTACAATGGTCAAAAGACGCAGTTAAGAGAAAATATGTCGTATGCAGATTTTTTAGATTATTGGATAGATAATTATGCAAGTTTCAATTTGCATTACTCTACTACAATATCTTATATAAACATTATTAAAAATCACGTAAAACCAAGAGTAGGATTTTATAAATTATGGCAATTAGATACACGCCTTTTACAGGAGTTTATCAATAAAATATATGTTGAGTATGGCTTTTCAAAAAACTATATGGCGAGTATTTTAAAAGTGGTTAAAGGTTCATTAAAATATGCGTGTTACACATTAAATTATATTAACACTAATCCTGCTGAACATGTCCACGCACCAAGAATAGATAAAATTGTAAAAGATCCCGCACATATATTTACACAAGAAGAAATAGAAAGAATATTAGATAGATTTAAAGGTACACATTCAATATATTATGCTTTTTTAACTGCTTATTATACAGGAATGAGAGTGTCAGAAGTATATGGTTTAACTTGGGACTGCGTTGATTTTGAAAAGAAAACATTAACAATAAATAAAAACATTATTAAGAAAAATCAATATGGTTTACCAAAAAGAAAAAATATAACAAAAGGACATTCTGTTGGTGTTTGGTATTATGGAGATTGTAAAAATCCTCAAAGTAGAAGAACTATTTCTATTGGAGATACGCTAGTAAATGCATTAAAAGATTATAAAAAAGAACAAGAAGAAAATAGAAAATTCTATGGAGATTCTTATCTTTGCTATTATGAAAAGAAAGTAATAAATGAAATTACTAAAAGAGAACAAACAAAATTGATAGAAGCAAATGCAGAATTAGAATTACCTTTACCAGAAGCACAATTAGTTTTTGTAAAAGATAATGGACAATTTTTAGGAACAGATTCACCGAAGTATGCATTTAAAGTTATTCATTATGAATTGGGAATTAACAGTAGGTTTCACGATTTTAGAGATACACACGCAACAAAACTTATTGAGAGTGGTGCAGATATTAAAGCAGTATCAAAGAGATTAGGACATTCTACTATTCAAACAACATATAATATATATGTTAGAGTAACGAATAAAATGGAAAGTGATACAGTAGATAGATTTGAAAAATATACCACAACACTTGATATTCCACAAACAGCAGAAATTCCTTATCAAGTATAAATAACATTAAAGGGGGAATAAATATGTTTAAAAAGAAAATAAAAGTACATATATACAAAAATGAAATTTCATTAGTTTTGAAAGCCTTAAACGAATTTAGAAATGAGGCAATAGGAAAAGGTAGATATACAGATTGTATTGATGAACTAATAATGAAATTAAATAAATAACATTTTGAACTGATTAAAAATGGTCAGTTCTTTTTTATGCCAGAAATGGAATATATAGCCATCTTATTAAATTAAGGTAGCTAAATTAAAAGAAAGGAGGCGAGAATATGCAAGAAAGTAAGAAAGGTAATTGAAGACATGGGTGGAATCATGCCAGAAAATTTACCAATTCCAGATAAAAGTTTAAAAGAATTAGAAAAAGAAACTAAAAAATAAGTAAGACATGATATAATTAATGTGGAGGTAATGATATGAAAGTACCATTAAGATATCAGAATACTGAATATGATTGTGGAACTACTTCTTTTGTTAATGCTTTAGCTTATTTATATGATAGAGAAGATGTTCCCGTTGAATTATTAAAAGCCATATATAAATTCACATTGGATGTTGAGAACAAGAATGGCATAGAAGGTAAAGGAGGAACATCAAGAAAACATGCGGAATTATTAGCAAAATATTTTGGCGAATATGCAAATAGCAATAAACAATTTGATATTAAATGCGAAATATTATATGGTGAAAATGTTACTCTTGAGAAAATGAAGAATTCATTAAATGATAATGGAGTAATCATAGCTCGGTGTTGGCAAGACACAGAACACTATGTTTTAATTACGAAAATTGATGAAAATTTTGCATATCTCTTTGATCCATATTATTTAAAAGAAGATTATTATGTAGATGATGAAGATGTTGCAATCGTTCTACATGAATCATTTACTCATAATAGAATTGTTAAGATAGAAAGACTATTAGATGAGTCATTAAAAGATTTCTCGTTGCTTGAAAAAAACAAGCGTTCAATTATATTAATAAACCGATAAACAGTTGTTGTTAATGATACTATAAGAATGTACAAAAAGAGGAATATTACAATGTACAAAATTGTACACGTAATAAACCTTAAAAAATACATTCTTTTTTGTTATACTCTATTCTAGAATGGAGGTGACAAATGAGAAATTTGAAAGGAGAACTGTTATGCTTGAAAATAGAAAATATAAAACCTAATTTTTCAGAATTATCTAGAATATATGGTATAGATAGAAGAACAATAAAAAAACAATATTTAGGTTTAATTAATGAAAAAGAAAAAAAGAAAAAAGTATCTATACTTGATAAATATAAAGATTTAATTAAAGAAAAATTAAAAATACCTGGTACAAATAAGAAAGCTGTTTATATGTATATAATTATGAACAGAAAAAGCACAAATGTATGATTTTACAATTCGCACAATTTATTGAACTTTGAAATATGGTATAATGTTAGCAGTGAACGGATGTGGACGGTGTCCACAATTTGTCCACAGTAGAGAAATATTTATAATATAAATAGTACAGCTAATACAAATAATATAGATGTTACCTAGTCTGGAAAAGCCTGAAATACAGGTAATATTATAAATACAAATAATACAGATAATATGGGAGTACAAAGTTCATGCAACTCCGGGAAAAAATACAAAAATTGCTGTGGACGCTAATTAAATCCTTGTAAAATAAGACTTTTTTCACACTCAAAATTAAAACAAATATCTCTAGATAAGTATTTAGATAAGTTTTTTTGCTTATCTAAAATCAAATTGATGTTCGAAATTCCTTGATTTATAAGGAAAAAATGGCAAATTGTCACATTCCATGATGACAGTGGACATTTTATGATATAATGTAAGTATAAATGATACTTTGGGAGGTTAAGCATATGTCAACTATATCTTTTTCAGAAAATAGTGTATATCATAATAAAAAGAGAACTGCTAAATTGGGGTTATTATCTATATTAGATAGAGATGAGTTTAACAATTTGGTTGATAAATATTATAGGGATGAAAGTGGTAATTTGCATTGCGCATATACCTGGGAAATATTGAATCAAGATAACTTAGAACTTGAACATATAATACCGGTATCATTAGGCGGTGGAACTGTAATATTTAATTGCGTACCATCATCTTCTAAAGTTAATGGAAGGTCAGAAAAGTATAATAATTACTTATTTGATTGGTGGAAAAACTATCCTGATGAATTGTTAGAAAAATTAATTAATTTTATTTTTGATGGATATGATATTTTTATGTCAAATGGATTTCAGGTAGCCAAAACAATAACTACTGATGAAGAAATAATGTTATTGGAGGAACAAAACAATGATGAAGCAGAAGAATTATATGAAGAAGATCAAATTGTTTATAAAAATCCATATATATACTATACTTTTTTAAAAGATTGTGTTGATAGACTTGGAAAAAAAGAGTATAAAGAAAGATTAGAAAAATTAAAAAATAGTAATATTTTTAATATGATAAATGAATATGATGAGTTATTACAATTGTTTAAAGATTATTTAAATGAAAAATCAACATTGGATTTAACTACTATTGCCATTAATTGTAATTTACCATATTTTATTTCAAAACTCGGTTGTACCAAAGATAATTTTATAAAAATAATAGATAAAAAAATTAATGATTTATATGTTGAAATTAATAAGAAAACAAGTTATAAAGTAGGAATGGATAGTATATTAGCAAATATAAATAATATTCCGGAAATAATTTTATATAATAATTTAGATGATGGTTTAGTTCAAAAGGTAATTAACACCATTGATTATTGCAAAAGTGACAAGTTGGAAATGGCAATAGAGTATTATAGGAATAATGGTGTATGGCCTAGTGCATATAACTCATCAAATATGTATAATTTTTCCATATCATCATTTATTCAAAAAATAAGATCTGGCGAAATTCAAATAACAAAAGAACAGATGGAAAAAATACTATCAGTTGATTCAAAGTTTTTTATGGATCAAAATATGAAATCTACTGAGGATACTATCAATAGAATTATCGAATTTTATCAAAGTAAAGGAAGAAGACCTAAACATATTCGAAATCCTCAAACAGAAGAAGAAAAATATGAAACATTGTTAGCACAATCCATTTATAGAGTAACACATTCATCAAATTTAACTGAGACACTTAGAGAAAGATTATTAAGTATTGATTCCAATATTCTAGAAAATATGAATGATCTTTCTACAAGAAAAACTGTTGAAGAAGCATTAAACTATTACAAATTAAATGGAAAATGGCCAGTGAGAAATAGTCAAGACAAAAAAATCCAAAGTTTAGCATCAAGAGTTGTGCTTTTGCGAAAACACGAGGATACATTATCTGAAGACTTAGTAAAAGAAATAAAAATAATAGATTCAAGATTCTTTGAAAATCAAACAAAGAGAAAAACAGATGAAACGATACAGGCAATTTTGGATTTTTATGATACATTCGGTAGATGGCCAATTAGATTGTATAAACCTGCGTCAGAAGAAGAAAAATATGAGTCAATATTGGCTGGAAGATTGCAAAATATTAGATTTGGTGGAATTGATATTACTGAATCACAAAGAAACGAATTGATTAGTCGTGATAAATGCGTATTTATGGATCAATCAGAACAAAAGAGAATTCAAAACTCTCAACTTATATTAAACTATTTTGATAATAATCATAGATGGCCAAGAATACTAAATAATCCTCAGACAGCAGGAGAAAAATATGAAAATGACTTAGGTAACAAACTTAGAAATATTCGAAAATCACCAAATGTAAGTGAACACTATCGACAGGAATTTTTAAATAGAGATTCTAATATTTTTATGAATCAAAATGATATGCAAACACATGAACTATTATTACAAGCAATAGACTATTTTGATTTACATAATAGGTGGCCATTAACTCATCGTTTATTCAAAAATGCAGAAGAAGAAAGAGAAAATAATTTAGCAATAGATTTATCTGCATTTAGATCAAGATTAAATCCTTCAATACTTGAAACACATAGAGATTTAATATTTGAAATATTAAAAAGAGATAATTCATTTTTTGAAAACCAAAGTGAATTAAGGGTAAAAAAGAAATTAAATGAATGCAAAAAAATGTATTTAACAAATGGTCACTGGCCAAAATCTTCAGAAAGTAGTTCTCTAAATTCATTTATGAGTAATATTTTAACAGGAAAAATTGTTTTGACAGACATTCAAATAAATGAACTGATAAGTTTAGATTCAACTTTAGATTTATCAAAAATAAAGAGGAAAAATACATATTACTATGTTGTCGAAAATGATGGTAAAAAAGATAAAATTACTAAAGTAGAAATAGACGATGCTAAAAAAGGCATAGGAAGATAGTTTAATTATAAAAATACAATAATTTAGTGTATAATAATGATTACAAGGAATATAAATAATAATAATTTTAAGAAGGAAATATGAAAGAAAATTAAACACAATTTCTGAAGAACAATTAGAATTTGGGAAAAAAATAAACACTTTGCCGGATGATAAAGAATTTGGCGGGCCTAAAGGTGTGGAATGCCTGGAGCAGTGAAAGATTTAAGAGGTTTTTGGACAGATGCTCAAATAGATGAAAATTCAATAACATATCTTAAATATTTAGAAAGCCATTTGAAAAATGAACATCACGCTGATAAAATAAGAGATATTATTTCAGAAATGGAAAAAGTTAAAGAAAAATATTTGCTAGATGAGTATTCAAAAGGAAGAAATAGATAATTTATATAAAAGTTGTAAATAATTACAACTACAATATTTTAGATACGTTTTTAAATACGTTTTAGTAGGTTAGCCGAGTGTTACTGAGTGCTGCCAAGTGCTAAAAAGGGCGAGTTTAAGCCAAAAAAGTCAGCTACGATATTGCCAAAATCTCGAAAACGTGTTTCCATGTGATAAGGGTAATTTTATGATATAATTAATCTAGCAGTTGATACTAATGAACGAAAATGTTGTAATAGAAACAGAAAGATTAGTACTAAGACAATACAAATTAGAGGATGCCAATGATATTGTTGAAGGATTAAATAATTTAAATGTTACAAAATGGTTGCAAGGAGCTCCTTATTCATATACAATAGAAGATGCCTTACATTTTATAAATAAATCTTTGGATAATAAACTTTATAATTTTGCCATTGTTTTAAAAAGTGAAAATAAGGTAATTGGTGGAACACAATTAACTAATATAGATTTTCACAATGGAACTGCAGGTGGCGGAATTTGGATTAGTGAAAAGTATTGGGGACAAGGTTATGGAACTGAAGCTTTTTGAGCAAGAATAAAATATGCTTTTGAAGTATTAGGATTAAGAAGATTAGAAAATGGATATTTTAAAAATAATGAAAATCGCATAGAATGCAGTTAAAATTTGGATATAAAGATGAAGGCGTTAGAAGACAAAAATTTGTATCTAGGGGATCTGGTAAAATTGAAGATGAATATATTACTGGATTATTAAAAGATGAATGGATTAAATAAATATAGGAGTTGATATTATGAATTTGTTTTTAAGAGAACCAACATTAGAAGATAAAGAAGAAGTATTAAAAATGTGTAAGGAACTGGACGAATGCAGTGATGAATATCCGTTTGAAGGAGCAGGAAGATTAGAAAGATTATTAAGCAAGTCCTACGAAGAATGGTTAGTGGATTGTGAATCAGATAAAACAGTTGAAACAATAAATCCTGCATGGTCAAATGGAACAAACTATTTACTTGTTGATGAAAATAATCATGTATATGGTTTTTCACAATTGAGACATAATTTAAAAGGAGAACTAATTAATATTGGTGGAAATATTGGTTATGCCATTAGACCATCAGAAAGAAGAAAAGGATATGCTACTATTCAATTACAATTATTATTAGAAAAAGCAAAAGAACTTGGATTAGAAAAGGTATTAGTAACTTGTAGGGATAATAATGTTGGATCAAGAAAAACAATAGAAAAGTGTCTAGGTGAACAAGATAAATCAGTTCCATCCAGATATCCAAATATAATGGAATTAAGGTATTGGATTAATACTAAAACATTAAAAAAATAGGATTATGTAAAAGTTGCAAAATATTGCAATAATCTAATTTTAGATACAGTTTACCATAGAAGCCAAGTGAAATAGTGTGAAGCCAAATGAAAAACAGCAAGAAAAATAAGGCTTTTGTGGAGCCAAACGGAGCAATTTTTTTATCCTTGCGTTCAGGTAAGAAGTATAAAAATTGTTGTGGTAAGTAGTTTTAAGCTCGTATTTACGGGCTTTTTTTAATACCAGTTTTTAATTAGATAAGTTTTTAGGTAAGTTCTTAGTTTATATAAAACTTATCTAAAATTCACCATGTTGGAGAAAAGTATTGAAAAATAAGTTTTTTTATAAAAATGTACACTTTCCCAATGATATGTGTATTTTAGACTGACTGGAAAATTTAATAAAAATATGTTATAATTAAAGAGATTTAAAAGGGGTAGTTGTTATGAAAAGGAATAATTTAATAAAAGTATTGAAGAAAATATATAAATTGTTAGATACAAAACAGAAATTAAGATTTATTTTAATAATTATTATAATGATAGTTTCTGCTGCACTTGCTCAAATGACACCAAAAGCAATAGGATGGCTTACAGATGATATATTAACTAAGAATGAAATATCATTTAATAAAGTAATTCCTTTTTTAGTTTTTATATTAATAGTAAATGTAGTAAATGAAGTAATAAAAATATTTAGAAGAGTATTAGTTGAAGATACAGCAACAAGAACAGAAAAGAAAGCAAGAGGAATGGTAATAAAGTCATTATTAATGGCTCCGCTTTCTTATTTTAGAAAGAATATGACTGGAAATATTCATGGAAGGCTTAATAGGTGTTTAGATGGAACTATTAAATTAGAAAAATTGTTGTTTATGGATTTTGCTCCAGCAATATTTAATGCAATTGCTGCAATTATAACTATATTTTTAACATTACCAATAACATTAGCTATGCCTATGTTGTTAGTTATACCTATCGGAGTATTTATTGTATTAAAACAAATAAAAAGTCAAAAAGGTATTAGGGTTGAACTATTAGAAAGTAAATCAGGAATGGATGGAACTATAGTTGAACTTATAAATGGTATTGAAGTTATAAGAATTTGTGATAGTTTAGACTTTGAAATTAAAAGATTTGATGATAAGGGTGAGTTTTTAAGAGCAAAAGAAATGAAACATCATAAAGCAATGGCAATGTATGATTGTTTAAAATTTATTAATCAAGCTGTATTTACAGTGTTAGTAATTGGGATTTCTACTTATCTAGCAACTAAAAATATAATTTCAGTAGGTGCTGTATTAACTGCATATTTATGTTTTAATCAATTACTAAGACCGTTAGAGGAATTGCATAGAATATTTGATGAAGTTTCTGAATGTACAGTTTTAGCAACTGATTTCTTTAAAATGGTAGAAATAGAAAATGATTTCTCATATTTACCTATAAAAACAAAATCAGAAAATAAATCAACAAATGAGATTATAAACATGGAAAATATTACTTTCCATTATTCTGAAAATGAAGATAAAATCATTTTGGATAACTTTAATATAGATATAGAAAAAGGAATGTATCTTGGAATTGCTGGACCTTCAGGCTGTGGTAAATCTTCATTAATAAAATCTATTTGCAAGTTAGAAAAAGCAGATGGAACAATAATTATTGATGATAAGAATATTGATAATTTAACAAGAAAAGATTTATCAAAATTAATAGCATTAGTACCACAAAGTCCATTCTTAATTGCAGGAACAATATTTGAAAATATAACATATGGAATAGATAGAGAAGTTTCAATTGATGAAGTAGAAGAAGCTGCTAAAAGAGCATATATTTATGATTATATAAATGGACTTCCAGATAAATTTGACTCATTAGTTTCTGAAGGAGGAAACAATTTATCAGGTGGACAAAGACAAAGAATAGCAATTGCAAGAATATTCTTAAGAAAGCCTAAAATATTAATTTTAGATGAAGCAACTTCGGCTCTTGATAATACATCTGAAAAATATATTCAGGCTGAAATAGAAAAAATGAAACAAGAAAATAATACAACAATTATTGCAATAGCACATAGATTAACTACACTAAAAAACTGTGATAGAATTATAGTACTTAATAAAGGTAAGATTGAAGAAGATGGCAAATTTGATGATCTTATAGAAAAAAATGGAATGTTTAGCGATATGTATTATGGAAAATTAAATTAAAATTTAGATAAGTTCTGCTAGGTTTGCCGGGTGCTACGGAGTGCTCTGGGGTGCAACCAAGTGCCGAATTAATGAGTCAAGTGCTCCTAAGAGCTGCCAAAACCCCTAATACAAAAGACCATGTGGTTCGGGAAAAAAATACAAACAATACTGTGAAAAGTAGCATAAAATAAGAGAAACCTTATAATTATAAAAATTACAAATTGGTTCAAGTTTTATAACTTGTCTACGAAATATTAAAAATATGTAGTAAAATAAAGGTGTGAACAATGATTATATTTGTTGACACCTTTTAAAATCTAAATAGAAAGGTGAAAAAAATATTGAAAAAAGATTTAGTAACAGCAGAAATAATAGTTAAAGAAAATAAGGTGGAATACTAAGAGTTGGAAATGTTAATTACATTTCTTTAACTGATTTAGCAAAGTATCAAAATTCAAGTGATCCATCTTTTACAGTTAAAAACTGGTTAAGAAGAATAAATACTATTGATTATATTGGACTATGGGAAGAAATTCATAATCAAGGTTTTAATTTGGTCGAATTCGACCAAATTAAAACTGAATACGGTAGAAACTCATTTGCAATGTCACCAACACAATGGGTAAAAAGAACTAAAGCAATAGGAATAATTTCAAAAGGTGGGAGATATAGTATTGGAACATATGCTCATCCAGATATTGCACTTGAATTTGCAAGTTGGCTATCTCCGGAGTTTAAATTATATTTAATAACTGAATTTGAGAGATTAAAAACTAATGAGGCTTATCAAGAAAAAATAGATTGGCAAGCAAATAGAATTTTATCTAAATTAAACTATATGGTTCACACTGATGCAGTAAAAACCTATATTGTTCCAACACTTACAGAAACGCAAAAGAAATTTGTTTATGCTGAAGAAGCTGATGTTTTAAATGTTGCTTTATTTGGGATGACAGCGAAAGAATGGAGAGAAAGAAATCCAAAACTTGCTGAAAATGGAAATATAAGAGATTATACTGATTTGCTTCATTTAGTGATATTAAAAAATCTGCAAAACACAAATACAGAATTGATTAGAATGAATATAAAACAATCTGATAGACTTATTCAATTAAATGAATCAGCAAGAAATCAAATGGAAGCTTTAAGAAATAATAAGAATGTTAGGGAATTAGAAGTATTACAACAACAAGTAAATGAAGATAATAAATATTTAATTGAAAATAAATAGAATATGGAAATTTGACAAATATGTGTAAATATGTTATGATTATATTGCATTGAGGGAGAAAAGTACCCAAAATAGTTATTCGAGTGAGTTAGGTATAGTGTGAACTAATAATAACATTTGGCGAAAGAACACTCCTGAGCAGACTACCGAAAAGAGTAATCTTAGTAGACTAGTCCGGAGAGCAATCCGTTACCATGTTGCTAGGTTTGTTAGAACTGAAAAAGAGAGATTACTGTAATAACAAACCGTTTATATGTTCATATAGATGGTTTTTTTAAGTAATAAATTAAGGTGGCACCGCGGATACCCGTATTCGTCCTTATATTGTAGGATGATACGGGTTTTTATATTATAAAAATGAAGGAGGTTTTGAAAATGTATGAGTATTTTGTAGAAGTACCAAAAATGGTTGAATTAAAAAAAGAACTTGAAAGATATACTGGTATTGAGCAAGGAAGATTAAAAAGATTATTTGATATTTTGGGAGATGTTACAATTTCTAAAGAGTTCATTGATGCCTATCTATCATATTTTGACTATACCAGATCAAAAAGAGGAAACTTGACATTAACTGAAGAGTCACTTACAGGAATGTATGAATTAAGTCAAGCATATCCACAACTTGAAAGTAAAAGTATTAAATTAATAATGGGTGAATATGTTAAAAATATGTTTGATGAAGTTCAACCGTTAAAATTCTTTGATGGAATGACTTTAAGAAAAATGGATGATTCTTTTGAAAGGTTTATGGAATTATTAAAAATGACAGGAGAAAAAAGTGATATACCTTATAAAGAAGAAGAATCAAAAATGGCATCATCATTGTCAGATTATGGAAGTGGATTTGTTGAGTATATTAAAAAGTATGCTGTTAAATATCATAAGACATTTGAGGATATTTATTACTCAATACCATCTGCACCAGTAGTAAGAAAAGATGCTGATATCTTTTATGAAATTGGTAGAAAAGAATTATTTGGTCCAACTGGTTATCCATATTCATATCAAATGTGTGAGTTTATGATATTATTTGGAGATGTAGATGAATTTAAACATCCTTTAATGTATGATTCATCAATTAGAGGCAGATTTGAATCACCAATGACTGCTGATGAATTTTTGAAAAGCATTGAAGAAAAAAGAAAAGAAATAAAAGTAAGAAAGAAGTGATTTTTATGTCAGATGACAATAATAACAATAATAATGTAAAACAAAAAATTAGTATAAAGTAGATAATTTTAATATTTCATTTTATATCTACTTTATGCACAAATAAATAAAGTAGATAGTACCTACAATCTATCTTAGTTTATTTATAAAAAATAATAAATTAAGAAAGAAGGTTATAAAAATGAAAAAAGAATTAAGTTATTTAGAAACAATAAAAGCAATTGATGAAGTAAAAAAATATTTTGAAAGACAATTAGAGTCAAGATTATCTCTTACAAAGGTTCAAAGTCCATTATTTGTTAAATCTGATTCAGGTTTGCAAGATGCTTTAACTGGAGTAGAAAAAGGGGTTAGCTTTACCAAAGGTAAAGAAAAATTTGAGATAGTTCATTCTCTAGCAAAATGGAAAAGAGATGCATTAGGAAGATATGAATTTCCAATGCATACAGGACTATATACTGATATGAAAGCAATAAGAAAGGATGAAATAGTTGACGATATCCATTCTATGCTTGTAGAACAATGGGATTGGGAAAAAGTAATCAGTAAAGAAGATAGAACTATAGATTATTTAAAAGAAACTGTAAGAAGTATTTATAAGGCAGTAAGACAAACATCAATATTTGTTAAGCAAAAATATAAATTTATTACAGTTGAATTACCAAAATCAATATATTTCATTACAAGTCAAGAACTAGAAGATATGTATTCTGATAAAACTCCAAAAGAAAGAGAAGGATTAATTGTCAGAGATAAAAAAGCAGTATTTATAATTGGAATAGGAGATAAATTAAAATCTGGTATTGAACATGATTTAAGAAGTCCAGATTATGATGATTGGTCATTAGATGGGGATTTACTCGTTTTTGATAAAACTCTTGATAAAGCAATAGAATTATCTTCTATGGGAATAAGAGTAGATGAAAAATCACTTCTTTCCCAATTAGAAAAATCTGATTGTCTAGATAGACTAGAATTGCCTTATCACAAAAAAATACAAAAATGTGAATTACCATATACAATTGGTGGAGGAATAGGTCAATCAAGAATACTAATGCTTTTATTAGAAAAAACCAATATTGCCGAAATACAGGCATCTAGTTGGGAAACAAAAACATTAAAAGAATTAAAAGATAAGAAAGTTTTATAATGAAAGGGGAAATAGAAATGGAAATTAAAGATATTTACGAACAATATGAAAAATTATTGGATAAAGACATAGAAGTTAAAGGGTGGATTAAAAAACATCGTAAACAAAAAGAAGTAGGATTCATTGATTTATCTGATGGAACATGTTTTAAAAGACTTCAAATTGTTTATGATAAAACAACAAAAGATTTTGATAGTATAACTAAAATTCATTTTGGATCATCTGTTAAGATTAAAGGTACATTGATACCTTCACCAGCAGAAGGACAAAGTTTTGAGTTAAAAGCAAAAGAGATAATTTTAATTGGAGATTGTCCAGAAGATTATCCAATTCAACCTAAAGCACATTCTCGTGAATTTTTGAGAGAACAAGCTTATTTAAGACCAAGAACAACTTTGTTCCAAGCAGTATTTAGAGTAAGAAGTGTTTTATCAATAGCAATACACGAATACTTTCAATCACATGGATATTTATATCTTCATGCACCAATTTTTACAGCAAGTGATTGCGAAGGTGCAGGGGAAATGTTCCAAGTAACAACTCAAGATTTAGAAGAAATTGCTAAAACAGGAAAAGTTAGTTATGAAGATGATTTCTTTGGTAAGAAAGTAGGATTATCTGTATCAACTCAATTTGAAGCTGAAACATTCGCACAAGCATTTAGTAAAGTTTATACTTTCGGACCAACATTTAGAGCAGATAAATCACATACACCTTATCATGTAGCAGAATTTTGGCAAATAGAACCTGAGGTAGCATTTTGTGATTTGGATGGAATTATGGATATAGCAGAAGATTTAGTAAAATTTGTTATAAGATATGTATTAGATCATGCGAAGGATGAAATGGAATATCTAGACAAATATGTTGAAAAAGGCTTAATTGATAGACTTACTAAAGTATTAACTTGTGAATTTAAAAGAGTACCATATAAAGAATGTATTGAAATACTTAAGAGAAGTGGTAAAGATTTTGAATTTAAACCTGAATATGGATCTGATATAGCTAAAGAACACGAGAAATATCTATCGGATTATTTTAAATGTCCATTCTTTTTAACAATGTGGCCAAAAGAATTAAAATCATTTTATATGAAACAAATGCCAGATGGTACAGTTGCAGGTGCAGATTTAGAGATGCCTGGAATTGGAGAAGTATTTGGTATGAGTCAAAGAGAAGAGGATTTAGATAAATTAGTATCTAGAATGAAAGAATTAGATATGAAAATCAAAGAATATGAATGGTATTTAAAACTTAGAAAATATGGAACTTGTGAAAGAAGTGGATTTGGTATTGGATTTGAAAGACTTCTTATGTATATAACAGGTATTGATAGCATAAAAGATGTAACACCTTATCCAAGAGTTCACAAAAGTTGTGATTATTAGTAACTATTTGTAAAAAACAAATAAATCATATATAATATTATTGAGAGGTGGATTTATGGGAGAACAAAGTGAAAACTCAGTGGTTTTGAAATCAATTAGAAGAGATGTAACAGAAGATTTAAAAAATATGTCATTGGATTCGCTAAATATAGATGGTGAGGACATTGCTATATTAAAATCAATGGGAATTAGTACATTAGGAGATTTATTAGGAGCAAGTACGATTCAATTGTATGATAGACTTAAAACAGGAATTTTTTCAGGATATTGGGGAATTCGTAATACTGTTATGGATATGGGTTTATTATTTACTGATGATCATGCAGAATATGAACAATTAGGAATAAGTGATGATGTTGCATTGATACCAATTAGAAATTTAGGTTTATCAACAAGAGTAAAAAATGCATTAACAAGAAAAGGTCAGGTTTATTATTTAGGAGATTTATTAGCTAGAGATTTTGAAAGTTTAGTTAGGATTAGAAACTTGGGTGAAGATGGAATAGTTGAGATAAAGAACTATGTTCACTCATTGGGTTACTCATTAAAAGATGAAGACCTTTTATTGAATGAAAGAAGAGCAGAATATAAAGCTAAGGGTATTCCAATGGTACAAGAAGAATTAGGTCTTGATGGAAAAACGAGTGGCGTACTATATAGAAATGGTATTTATACATTACAAGACTTAATTAACTTAGGAGAAAGAGTATTTGAATTAGTTGGAATGGGCGATGTAAAAGCTCAGAAACTAAGAGAAGCTATAGCATCTAAAGGCATTAAACTAAGTACAGAAGTTGTCTTCACGAAAGGAGAAATTTCAGAACCTATAGCTGTTATGCCAACTGAAAAAATAGTTGAGCAATTAAAACAAGAAAATACAGCAATTCAATTGAGAATAAGTCAAAAAGAAGAACTATCAGCAGAATATGATAGATTAATAGTAGAGAGGGAAAAACTTATGGCAAGAGAGCAAAAGCTTGATGTAGAAATTGCATCAAAAACAGCTATGCTACAATCAGTTGATCAAAAAGAAGAAGGAGTAAATTATGGTAGAAGATAATATAAGAGTAATGAATGATTTAGATATCCAAATAAGAGATCTAGAAGACGAAATAAAGAAAGCTAAATCAATAAATGAAAAAATGAAATTGACTATACAGAAAAAACTTTTAATTCTTCAACAACTTGATGCATCATTAAATAGCCAAGAGGCATAGCAAAACATTATATCTAGATGAAACAGATTATTCATTAGCAAGCAAGAAACAGTCAAGTTGTATGGACTTATAGGCGATTAAATGGTATATTGTAGTTGAAGATCATAGATACAAAGATGTGGAAAATTTGCAATTCTGGAGCCACTTTTAGAGCCACTCTGCTAGTGATTAGCAGGAATAAACTAAAATATAAAGGTAATAAAAGCCCCATTTTTAAAGGAAATTAACAAGTGGGCAGTGGTAAAAAGCCTTAAAAATGCTAGCCTTGTGGAAGTGGTAAGAAATTCGTAAAGCATTGAAATATAACGGGTTTAATGAAAATGCTAGACTGTATCTAGACTTTTACTTTCAAAATAAAGCCCTTATAAATAAAGGGTAAAACAAAAAATGTCCTTTCCCACACAGATAAGGGAAATTTTATGATATAATTAGTTATAGGAAGGTATGTGGTTTATAATGACTACTGTGTACATTTCAAGACATTCACAACCATTTAGAAAATTTCTTGGAGAATATAAAGTCAATGAAATGGAACAAATAAGGAATGAAAAAAATCTATTAAGTGTTGATGGAGAAAAGTATGCAGAAGAAATGAGTAATTTACCAGAATTACTAAAAGTAGAAATCTTATACTCTTCACACTATGTAAGAGCTATGTCAACAGCTAAATATATAGCTGAAAAGAATAATATTATTTTAAACGTAGATGAGAGATTAGGAGAAAGAAGATTTGGTGTTAATAATATGTCAGAATTACCTTCAACCTTTTTTGAAGACCAATTTAGAAATTGGGATTATAAACTTACGAATGGAGAATCGGTTAATGAAGTATCTAAAAGAATGAATGAGGCATTATCTGAAATATTGGATGTAAATAGAGATAAAAAAATAGCAATTATATCTCATGGAACTGCTATTTCTGCTATGTTAAAAAAATGGTGTGATATTAAATTAAATGAAGAAACTAAATTAGTTGAAATATATTTTAATAATGAATTAGTTTTCGATGGAAACTGGAAGTGTCCTGAACTATTTAAATTAGAATTTGATGATAACAACAATCTTATTAGCATTAAAAATATTAAATTTAAATAGAATTAGTTATTATGAAGATGTATGAAAGAGGGTTTTAATTATGAAAAGCAAATCATTAGTTGGAAATGAGGTTATAGTTTTTTTACTTAATTATAAAAACCAAATATTACTTCAAAAAAGAAGCGAATTTGAAAAACATAACCCAAATAAGTGGTCTATATGTGCAGGCCATGTTGAAAAATGTGATTCTAGTTTGGAATCGGCTGTTGTTCGTGAGGTTAAAGAAGAATTAAATGCTGATATTTTAGAAGAGAAATTGATTGAACTTAATTTGGAAGAACCCCATACTGCACATTTCTATTACACATATATTAATAAGACTGAGAAGGATTTTATTCTTCAAAAAGAGGAAGTATCAGAAGTTAAATGGTATGATATTGATGTAGCTATTAACATGATGGAAAGCAATGATGGTTCAATAATAACTTCTCCAAGAATATTAAAATTATTAAAAAAGTTAAACAATAAAAGTTTGTAAGAGTAATGGACGGATTAAAATCTAATACAAGCAGAGAAAAATTTAAAACAGATGAAGTTGTTATGGATTTTTATTTGAAATTTGAACTACTTGAAAAGTCTTACTATAAACCATTAGTAGGTGTTGTTATTAGAAGATGCTGAAATACAAGTTTAAGAATAATACAAGATAAAGTAAATAAAGATAATATAGATTTAGTTTTAAGTGAAGAGATGCCTTTGTTAAACTATATCAAAGTAGTGGCACAGCCGAAAATGGAACTGAAGTATACAATGATGCCAAAAATATCTCAATTACCACGCAAAGATGGATTTAATCACATGATTGATATATTTAATCTTCTTCAATCGGAAATTAGCCAATACTATGGAACAACAGAACAGGAAAATAGACTTACATTTTATATGTATAATGGAACTAAAACTGATGATGAAGATATAAGAATTTGTTCAATGTTTCAAATAAAAGGAAAGGGTATTGCAAAATGTGCTGAAAAGGCTTCTCTAGCCAATAATGTTCTACTAATGCTAAATAACATGGGGTTATTTGATTATCAAGTAAATTATCTAAATGCACTAACCACATTGAATAACGAAAGACCTGAGGGACATGCATTTTTAGAATTTAGTAGAGTAAATACTAAAGTATCAAGGATTTTCAAAATCCATACATTCTGCTGATAGTTTAAAGGCACTCAGAGAAGAATATAAAAAAATGATGGAAAACCAGCAGATTATAATTTCCAATCTGATGATGGAACATATTCTGATCATATGACTCTAACAACAAATGAACATAAAGGAATATATAGATAGATTATTATGGCAAGAGAAATCCTGCTTTTTCTTTGTCACTTCTCTTGTGAAGAAGTGGTAAAAAGCCTTGAAAATAGCCATGTGGTCGGGAAAAATATAAACAATATTGTGGTAAATAAGCTTGCAAAGTCAACTAAATAAATGGAAATATGAGTTTTTCTTTTTATAAAAAAATTACTACAAATATAATTCCATGATATAATCAATTTAGAATGTGGTAATATGAAACAAAATATATTAAGCTATCTTGAGCTTGAAAAGATATTTAAAATAGAAAAGACAGTAAATATTAATAAAAATATGAAATTTGATTTTGTTAGAACTTTAAAATATATTGTCATACCCAAACGAAGTAGTATTTTATATTTTCCAATATATCTAAATAGATATGATAATTTAGGTGGATGGTACCTTATAAACTCTGATACAAGGAAAAAAATAAAACAATATAGTATGGGGCATCCGGATTATACTTATGTTTTAGATGAATAAACATATAACAATCTTAATAATGATAAAATCAAAGTAATCATTGTCGAAGATATTATGGAAAGTTTAGATAAATTATTTAATTATATTATCAATAATAGAACTTTTGAAACAATATTAGTAACGGTAGTGTCGGTAAAACTACTACTGTCGGATTAATAAAAGATGTTATAGGGGACAATGTATTAAGAATTTATTCAAAAAGAATAACACCAATTATTTTAAAAACAAACATTATTAACTATTTAACTGTGGATATAAAATACTTGGTATTAGAAGCAGGATTATTTTTTAAGCATCATGTTAAATATTTTAGTGATACTCTAAAACCATTTATAGGCATTTGTTTAAACATATTACCAGAACATATAGGTATTGATGGCATTAATAGTGTAGAAGATATTACTAAATATAAATTGGAGATATTTAGATATTCTAAATATGCACTTATTAATTTTAAAGATAATGGTGGTAAATGTTAATATACATTAAAATTTAGTTTCAAATAATAAAAAGTCTTACATTTTATAAATTTGTAAGACTAAAAAGTAGTAATTAATTAAATTAATGCTTTTATCCTGCTGCACCAGCAGGGCCAGTAGGACCTTGAGGAATTGTTAAATTTAATGTGTAATTAGGTGCAACACCTGTTATTGTTGCGGCTGCTTCTGTCCCAGGAGCACCTGTTGTTACTGTACCAATTGTTAAAGATGGAGCATCTCCAGTTTCACCTTGAATGCCTTGAGGGCCAGTAGGACCAGTAGGTCCGGTTGCACCTATTTCACCTTGAATACCTTGAGGTCCAGTAGGACCAGTAGGACCAGTAGGGCCGGTTGCTCCGCCACTTGGCCCAGTAGGCCCTGTAGGACCTACTATGTAACAATTTCTATAACAAAGCTTTTTCATAAGCATTAATTTTTCTGTTTTGTTATTCATTTTTACCTCCTCTATTATAAATTATGAAAAAATAAAAATTGTTGAATTATTTTTGACTATTTTTTTATTATATTTAAATTTTTGCCTTTAAATGGAGGTCGTATATTAACTATTTTTTAAAAACATGTTATAATACCAGTAAGTGGGGATTATGTAGTAATAATCATAATAAATATTAGCTTTTAAAATAAAATATTAATGTAAGGAATGATGTTTATGAAATTGTATAACACACTAACAAAAAAAATAGAGGTTTTTACTCCTAATGAGGAAGGTATTGTTAGGATGTATACTTGTGGACCAACTGTTTATAATTATGCTCATATTGGTAATTTAAGAACATATATATTTGAAGATGTTTTAGAAAAAAGCCTTGAATATATGGGATATAATGTTATTAGAGTTATGAATATTACTGATGTTGGTCATATGACTAGTGATAGTGATACTGGTGAAGATAAAATGGAGAAAGGTGCATTAAGAGAAGGAAAAACTGTTTATGAGATAGCTGATTTCTATACTAAAGCATTTTTTGATGATATTTCTAAATTAAACATTAATAAACCAGCTATTGTGGAAAAAGCAAGTGCTCATATTCCAAAATATATAGAAATGATATCTAAAATGTTAGAGGATGGATATGCATATATTTCTTCTGGTAATGTATATTTTGATATTACTAAGGCAACTGATTATTATAAATTGTCTGGGAAAAATCCTGAAGATTTAAGGGTTGGAGTTAGAGAAACTGTTGAAGAGGATAAATCAAAAAGAAATCCTGGTGATTTTGGTCTTTGGTTTACCGTTTCTAAGTTTGCTAATCAAGATATGAAATGGGATTCACCTTGGGGTGTTGGATATCCAGGATGGCATATTGAATGTTCTGGAATATCTGCAGAGTACTTAGGAGAATACTTAGATATCCATTGTGGTGGAGTTGATAATATTTTTCCGCATCATACTAATGAAATTGCACAAAGTGAAGCATATTTTGGACATAAGTGGTGTAATTATTGGCTACATGGAGAACATTTAAATGATAAAGATGGTAAAATGAGTAAATCAAAGGGTGAATTTTTAACTGTTTCCCTACTTGAAGAGAAAGGTTACTCACCACTTGCATACAGATTCTTCTGTTTAAATAGTCACTATCGTAATCAATTAATATTTACATGGGAAGCACTAGATGGTGCACAAACTGCTTATCAAAAACTAAAAAATAGAATTAAAGCTCTTGACAATACACCTGATTTACATGAGGAGAAGTTAGATTATTATCAAAATAGATTTAAGGATGCTATATCTAATGATTTAAATACTTCCTCTATGTTAACTGTGTTGTATGATGTTTTAAAAGATGATGAATTAACTGATTTTACTAAATTATATTTAGTTAATGATTTTGATAAAGTTCTTTCTTTGGGACTTATTGAGGAAGAAAAAGAGGTTAGTTCTGAGATTGAAGAAATGATTAATAAAAAAATAGAAGAAAGAAATGAAGCAAAAAAGAATAAGAATTATGCCAAAGCTGATGAAATAAGAGATGAGCTACTTCAAAAAGGAGTTAAACTTATTGATACTAGAGAAGGAACTACATATGAAATTATGTAATTAGGAGGAATATGGATAATTATTTAATAGGTGAATTTTTATTAATAATAGGTTTTATAATAAGTTTAGCAGCACAAATATATGTTAATGTATCATATAAAAAATACAAAAATATAGAAAATAGTAAGGGTTTAACTGGATTTGATGTTGCTAGAAAAATACTTGATGAGAATGGATTAAAAGATATTTATGTTACAGAGGTTAGAGGTAATTTAACAGATCACTATGATCCTGGTAGAAAAGTTATTAGATTATCTACTGATATATTTCATGGAAAGACTATAGCTAGTTCTTCTGTTGCGGCTCATGAAGTTGGACATGCAATTCAAGATAAAGAAGGCTATTCTTTCATGAGATTTAGATCTATGATGTTTCCACTTGTTAGATTTTCATCTTATGGTGGATATATTGCAATATTAGTTGGTGCTTTATTTGGGTTAATGGATTTGATTTGGTTTGGTATTGGTCTTGAAATAGTTATATTATTGTTTCAAATAGTAACATTACCGGTTGAATTCAATGCATCTTCTAGAGCAAAGGATGAACTTGCAAAGTATAATCTTTTAAATAATAATGAAATAAATTCTAGTGATAAAATGTTAAGAGCAGCTGCCTATACTTATGTTGCATCTGTTTTAACAACAATATTACAAATATTGAGACTAATTGTTATGTTTAGTGATAGAGATAATTAGTCTCTTTTAATTTACAAAATTATAAAAATCTGTTAAAATACTTCTAAATGTTTTTGGGGGTATGGTTTATGGAAAATTTAAATCTTGTTAAAATGAGTAAATCAGATATAAAAAAACTTAATCTTGTAAAAAACGGTGATATGGGTACTACTTCTAAGGTTTATAGACTTAATGATTCTGAGTGTTTAAAATACTTTAATTATTCTATGGATGAATATGATATGTATAGACTTAATAAATTTACAAATTTAAGATTCGAAGGAGCTAATTTACCTAATAAATTAGTTATTGTTAATAATAAGTTTAGAGGTTATATTACTGATTTTATAAATGGTGAAACTTTAGAAACATTTAATGGTTTAAATTATTTAGAGTTTGTTAAGAGTGCTTCTACACTTTTAGACAATGTTCATGGTATTTCTATGGAAAGAATAAGAATTCTTGATTCACATGAGGGAAATATAATGTATAATTATGATAAAGGTATGTTAGAGATAACTGATCCAGTTGAATGGTGCTTTGATTCTGTTTCTTCAAAAGATGAAGTTTGGAACAAGAATTTTAGATTAGTTAATGCGACTATTAGGAAATATCTTTTTTCCACTGATGATATTTATAATCCATCTTTATATATACCTGATTTATCTGAAATTGAACCTTCTAGTGACTTTGTTTCTTATTATGAACAAATTAAAGAGAAAATGGAAGAAGCTAAAGGAATAAAAATTAAAACAATATTTGATGCTAGGAGATATATATAATGAGTACTAAAGAAATTAATGTTTTGGTTTTAGCATATATGGGTGATACTATTTATGAAAGATATATTAGAGAATACTTAATAAAAAAAGGTGTTTCTAATGTTAATGATCTTCAAAAAGAATCTATTAATTATGTAAGCGCCAAAGCACAAGCTAAGTTTTTAACAGAACTTGTGGATAAAAACATTTTATCTGTCCAAGAAAATGATGTTGTTAGAAGAGCTAGAAATTATAGAAGTGGTAAACATCCTAAAAATTGTGATATCTTAACTTATAAACATGCAACTGCATTGGAAGCATTGATTGGATACCTTTATTTAGAAAATAAAATAGATAGAATTGATTATATTATGAATATTATATTAAACTTGGAGGATTAGTATGTTAGTGTATGGAAGAAATGTCGCAAAAGAAATTTTAAAAAAAGATGAAAAAATTAAGAAAGTAATAATTCAGAAAGATTTTTCTGATAAAGAAATACTTTCATTAATAGAAAAACGTAAATTAAAACCTGAAATTATGGATAAAAATGATTTTTCTAGATTTGCAAAATTTTCACACCAGGGTATAATACTTGACATAGGTGATTTTGCATATTCAGAAGTAGATGAAATGATAAGTGATCCTGATAGTTTTGTTGTTATATTAGATCATTTAGAAGACCCTCATAATTTGGGCGCTATTATTAGAACATGTGAGGCTGCAGGAGTAAATGGTATAATTATTCCTAAAGATAGAAGTGTTTCTGTTAATGCAACTGTTATGAAAACTAGTGCTGGTGCATTAGAGAATATGAAGATTGCTATGGTTACTAATCTTTTACAAGTAATAAATAAATTAAAAAAAGAGAATTTTTGGATAGTTGGTACTGATATGGATAATAGTACTGATTATAGAGAAATTGATTATTCTGGAAAGATTGCCTTAGTTATTGGAAATGAGGGAAATGGAATCAGCAAAAGTGTTCATGATGCTTGTGATTTTATTGCAAAAATTCCTATGTATGGAAAAATAAATAGTTTGAACGCATCTGTTGCCGCAGGAATTATGATTTATGAGGTGATTCGTTCAAAAAAATAAGGTGATGCTATGAGATATAAGGGTGTTAATGATTATGAATTGTTGTATTTAGTTGGTGAAAATAATGAGGAAGTTTATAACTCGATTTATGCTAAATATAAACCTTTAATTCATAGAATGGCTAAAACACTTTGTGAAAACTATAAAAGTGCATTAGTTGAATATGATGATTTGTTTCAAGAAGGAATGTATGGACTTAATAACGCTATTAAAAGTTTTAATGGTAAATCTGGAAGTTTGTTTTATACACTTGCTAAACTTTGTATTAGTCGTGAAATGAATGGTTATGTTGCTAAAATGCTTAGAGGTAAAAATATGATTTTGTCATCTGCAGTTTCTTTTGACACACCAATTTCTAAAAATGGTTTTGTTGTAGAAGATACCTTGTATTCTCATGATGATTCTGTTGAACTTCAATTTGAAAGTATAGAAATGGAAAAATATATTTTAGATTTAAAATATGAATTGAAAGATGAGTATATGCCTGTATATGAACTAAGACTTAATGGGTTTTCTAATGCTGCAATTGCTAATCTTTTAGATCTTAGATATAAAGATGTTGATAATTATCTTAGAAGTATTAAAAAAACTCTTAGAAGGAAAATTATAAATCTTATTGATTAATGCTTTTTAAATGATATAATTATAATGGTGATAGTATGGAAAATAGAAAGACTATGTCATTTGTAAATTATTTAAATGGTGAAAAGGATTCTACAGAAATTATAAGTAAATTGTATCTTTTAGATAAACAACTTTTTGAGTGGCATAAGAGAGGTTACTATGTTCAAAATCTTGATTTTGATTCAATATATTTAACTAGTGAAGATGGTTATGATGAATTATATCCTATGTTTTCTAATATTATAAAAGCATCTGGTGATGAAAAAAAGCAAGAAAATATAAGAGATTTAGCATATTTATCTTTAGGTATATATGTTTCATTACAAACAGGTACTAATTCATTTTATGACTATGCAAAAATTTCCAGAGCTAATCCAAGCTTTATAAAGGATAACTATCATCTTATAGCTAGTACAATTCCTGAGTACAAGGAATATTATGATGGAATTGTTGAGGGAAAATATGACTATTTAAATAATTATATAGCTAATATAAATAAAAATGGGGGAAAAGGTAATTCACATGCTAATGTGCTTTCTTTTTCTACACCTATAGGAAGAGCAATGGCGGTTAATGATAATAAAACTGATGCTGCATTTGTTAGTTCCATGTTTTATCCTATAATACTTATTTGTATTTTAGTTATTGCTATAATGATATATTTATTATATAGATATTTATAATGGGGGAGTTGGGGCTATGTCATTTACTTCAGAAATAAAAAATGAAACATCTATGCTAAATTTGACTCAATCTGAAAAAATCGCAGAATTATCTGCGTTTATTAGATCAAATGGTAAAATTTTTGATGATTATATAGAACTTTATACAGAGAACATTAAGATTGCTAAGAGAATGTTTTCTTTTATTAAGGATTTATATAATGTAAATTGTGAAATAGAAAATAGATCAAATCAACTTTTTACAAAGAAAAATATTTATTATGTTTATATAAAAGAGAAAAAGCAAATGATTTTAGAAGACTTATCAATTATTGATCAAAATGGAAATTATTTAGAGACTGTTTCAGAGTATATAGTAGGTTCTTTAGATGAGATAAAAGCATATATAAGAGGTTCTTTCTACGCAAGAGGAAGTATAAATGATCCTAAGACTTCTCAGTATCACTTGGAATTTTTATATGATAATAAGTTTGAAGCAGTTTTTATTCAAAGACTTCTTAATGAATTTGAATTGAATGCTAAAATATTAATGCGTGAGAAGAAATATATGGTTTATATTAAAGATTCTGATGATATAAGTGATTTTTTAAAACTTATTGGTGCTTCACAAGGTGTTATGTATTATGAAAATATTAGAGCTTTAAAAGAACAAAAAAATATTACGAATAGATTAAATAATTGTGAACAAGCTAATACTGATAAGATTTTAATGTCAAGTAACGAACAAATCAAAGATATAAATCTTATTGTAGAAAAATTGGGAGAAGAATTTTTAGACGAAAAATTATTAGAGGCTGCTAATTACAGGTGTAAATATCCCGAATCTTCTTTACTTGAACTTAGTGAGATAATGAGTATGGAAACAGGTAAAAACATTACTAAATCAGGATTAAATCATAGATTTAGAAAAATTAAAGAGATAGCTTCTAGACTTCGTGCTAGTGACAAGTAAATAAAAAAAAATTATTAAAATCATTGACTTTAAAAAAAACCCATTATATACTTGTTATAGTATGAGGACGATAAAAAAAATCTCTCATAACTTTTATATAGGAGGTGAAAAAGATGGGAGAAAAGAAAACTAAGAATGTTGTAATTATTGCATTATGTTTAACATTAATATTCATGGGTGTAGGTTTCGCTGCATTATCACAAAATATTAATATCGAAGCTACAGGTACTGTTTCTGGAAAAACTGCATGGGATATTCATTATGCTAGTTTCGCTTTAAATGAAAAAGGTGGAAATGCTGCTGATACTACTCCTGAAGCAACTACTGGTGGAGTTAAGTATTTAGATACTGCTAAAACTACTGCTACTGTTTCATTTACATTAACAGCTCCTCGTGACTATGTTGAATACAAAGGAACAATTACTAACTTTGGGTCAATCGATGCTAAATTAAATACTTACACTTCTTCTTTCAATGCTGAAAATGAATATGTTACTAAAACAATAACTATTGGTGGTGAAAGTATAGCAGCTGATGAATCACATAACGTAACTTCTCCAGCTATAGCATTAGTTAAGGGTAATACTACTGGATCAAGTACTGATGTTGTTGTAAGATATACTCTTAAGGATACTGTAACTGAATTACCAGAGGCAGCACAAACAGTTACTGATTCTATAGTATTTGGATTTGTTCAAAAATAGTATATTAAAAATGAAAGCATTTAGCGATACTACTACCTGTCAAGTACTCACTAAATAAAAAGATTAATTAAGTTGAATTT
>OIYS01000101.1_pt1 | contig 60692 bp, 100 predicted proteins | sample 1588271 | NCBI WGS metagenome assembly OIYS01 (sample SAMN03283286) | human gut metagenome | biome: human-associated habitat; material: feces | host: Homo sapiens | place: Peru | collected 2012 | reverse complement strand
GTCGTAGAGAATTGGTTGAAACCGACAACATAGATGACCAGATTGTACACTCCTGCGTGGTGCAAATCCACGCCACATCAATTCCTTATCTTCACTTAGTCTGGCACTACTGCAATAGTTCAGGTCGATGGAAGATGTATGGATGGTAAGCGGTATCATTGGTAACATAAAACCCTTCCGTGAATAGAAATTGCAGATTTGAAAGCGGTTGGCATGGTTTGGTATGACAAGGTTCGATTCCTTGTGCCGCTATTCGATGGTTGGTATTTTTTACGCAAAATGGGGTGTGAGTATGTATTTTGAATTTGTTTATGTTGGCTATTCAACAAAGCAATGCGTTGAGTTTCTTGATGAAATCAAAGAAAAATTAAAGGCACATGATAAGAATTTTGAATACGACAAAGAACATTTAGTGATTAAGGCTGAATTATTCAAATGCAGTGCATTACCCATATATTCCGGTCGTTTATCCTGTCTTGGCATGGAAAATGCAGAGTATATCTGCAAAGAAACTGCGAGACCAAATGATTATATTCCTTGTCCAGGAGAATGTTTGAAGATAAAAGCCATTTTGGAATATGTTTCCACAAGATTTAGAAAAACTCCAAAAGAAAAGACAGAAAAAGAACTGGAAGAACTGATTGACGTTTTGATTGAGGTGCGGAAATGAGATTATGGAAAATTATTAAAAAAATATTCAAGAAAAAGCAAAAAGCAGATCCTACACCGCGCATTGAGAAAGATACGAAATGCGATAAATGCAAATACTTGCAAGAGTGTATTGACGAGGGGAAAGTCATAGATTGCAGAAATATTGAAGATACGAGAAGCCATTACATTAAAGGTCTTGGTTCTTATGTAAAATGCGATGGTGTTGAGGTGTGAGTATGGATCTTAATGTGTCAGAAGATCAGAAAAAAGTTATTGAATTGCAAGGATATATGGTTGTCGAGTTCAAATTATGGTATCGAAAATTAGGAGAAATGATTCTTGAGTATGCCGTAAAAGTAATTGATACATGGAAAGCAATAGTTTTGTTTATACAAGAACAGGCAATTAAGGCATTCAAGCATATCAAGGATTTTGTGGAACAGCTTTCAAACGAATTGGAGCCATATATGAATTCCTTGGATTATATGGATTGTGAGAAAAAGAAATATCTGTTTGTTCGGTCACTTGGAAGAGCATATGAAGCGAATGTAAGAGGAAAAGTTATTTATCACAGATGCAGGGATAGGTGTTGAAAATGTGTGATTTTTGCAATGGGAAAGAATCATATAAAACTGCATATGGAGAATTTAAAATCAAAAAATTGGGCTATATAAATGTTATTCAATGCCATATCGATAAATGTCCACAGTATGCTAAATGTTGTAGCAATGGAATGAACGTAGCGATAGCAATGGAAATTGAATTTTGCCCGATGTGTGGTAGAAAGTTGGTGGAAGAATGACGTGTTATGATTGTGCTTACCTTGGATTTGATAGAAACGAAGTTGTAGGGATGGCTGAAATGTGCAACCATCCGGGAAAATGGATTCCTGGTGCTGGATTTGCTGACAGTGAACATGAGTGCGAATTTTTCAAAAACAAATCTGGGATATCAAAATGGGACTCTTATTCAGAAAAAGAAAAAGAACAGGCATTGAGGTATTTTCGTGAAAACTATCACAAAAATCCTATTGAAGGTTTAACATGCGAGGGGGCTGAAATGAGTTTCATTGAATATCTAAAAAATGTTGATGCAAACTCATAAGGAAGAGAAGGAGTGTATGAAGCATGATTGTTAATATCAATAACAGCACATACGAGATGAACAGCAAACAGTATAAAGGCGTTCTCAAAACAGCAAGCAAAGCAGTTGATCGCGGTATATATGCTGTAGAAAAGAATAAAGTGGCAATTATGCTGAATGAACGGTATGGGGACGATATGAGTCTAAGAAAAAATGTGGACCAGTATGTAAAAAAAAGATTTAAAGTGTATTGGAAAAACTACAAAAAATGTAATTGCGATTTTCCTGAATAAAAAAATATGCCAGAGGTGGGAAAATGCGTTGCACCCATGCGCCGAATTGGCTAAAAGAGATGCTGCAGATTGCGACGGCAGCCTGGCAAAATTATACCGGCTAACAAACGGAGTTAGTCGCTGACCAACAAAATTTATTGGCAGAGGTCTTAAAGCACTTCTGCTTTTTTGCGGAGGTGCTTTTCTTTTGGCAAGTTCAAGCCTAATTTCCACAGTAAATGGATATGAAAATTATATACAGGTGCATGGCGTTGATGAACAGGTTATGGATGCCATGGCAGAAGCGGCAAGGGTAGCCATTCTGACAGAAAAAGATTTTGAGTATGGATTAAAAGTTTCTGCCAGAGCGAAAGAACTGACGGAGCAGTTTATCTTTCAATCTACAGGTGGCACACCATGGGATTTAGAGAAATATTCATTCCAAAACAAGGTATCTTATGAAATTCTGGACAAATATTACGGAATTTTGCTTTTGGAAGCGCAAAACAAAGTTGTGGATAGTGCTTTACAGTATTTGGAAAAGAAAAGAGAGCCTAAAGAACGGTTTTATATGCCAAGAAGAAAGCAATTTCTCAAAATAGGGCTTACACAGGCTTTGCAAGGCATGATTGATGATAGATATGACATCCTGTGCGTATCCCTTGTCCCAGGTGCTGGTAAAACAACGGTTGAAAAAATGTTTCACGCACTTGTTGCCGGATGGTTCCCTAGAGATTTCAGTCTTTTTTATTCGCATAGCGGAGATATTACCAGAATGTACTATGACGGTGTGTACGATATCGTTACAAATACGGAAGAATATACATGGAATGAAATTTTCCCGGATCTTTCCGTGACGAGCACAAATGCAAAGATGGAGCAGTTTAATGTCGGGAAGTACAAATCGTTTCCATCCGTACAATGTACGTCTGTTGGTAGTAAGAATGCCGGTAAAGTAAGGGCATCTAAGTTCTTACTGGTTGACGATATGATAGGCGGAATTGAAGAAGCAATGAACCCCATTATCCTTGATAAATTGTGGGATAAATATGCCGTAGATGCCCGCCAGAGAAAGATACAGGACACGGACGGTAAGAACTGCAAGGAAATACATATTGCCACAAGATGGAGCGTACACGACGTTATAGGGCGCATACAAAATATGTACGAGGGCAATCCGAGAGTAAAGGTTATTGCGGTACCAGATGTAGACCCAGTTACAGGAGAAAGCAATTTTGAATATGAGTTTTCCGGTTTTACAAAAGAGTTTTTTGAAGATCAACAATTATTGATGGACGACATATCATATCGCTGTCTTTACAAACAGGAACCGATTGAGCGAGAGGGATTGCTGTTTCCGGAAGATAAAATACGCCGATATCTTAATTTGCCACATGGAGAGCCAGAGATTGTAACCGGTCAATGCGATACAAAGGGAAAAGGAACGGATTACTTTGTTTTGCCGGTATTGCAAAAATACGGAGAGGATTACTACTGTGTAGATTGTGTTTGCGATAACACGGCAGATTATGAGATGCAGTATGAAAATGCAGCAAACGTTCTGGCAAACAACAAAGTGCAGGAATGTGAATTTGAGAGAAACGCCGGCGGAGACCGTGTCGCAATGGAAGTAAACAAGCGTGTCGAAAAAAAAGGATGGATATGTAACATTACTGACACGCCGACGGAGACAAACAAGGAAGCGAGAATTTTCCAGTGCTCTAACTGGATATTGCAGCACGTTATATTTAAAGACCCATCACTATATAAGCCAAATGAGCCATATGGAGTAATGATGTCTCTTATCAAGAGGTATTCAGTGTCTGGCAAAAAGCAGTTGGATGATGTGCCGGATGTATTTTCAAACTTTGCGCTTAGAGTGATAAATGGAAATAACGTAGCCAAAGTAGAAGCGGCAGTAAATCCGTTTAGGAGGTATTGATATGGTAAACAAAGATATTTTAAATCAATACTTAGATTTAAGAGAAGAAGTAAAAGAAGTAAGGAATAAAATTAAAAAGCTTGAAAAATACATAGAAAAAATTGAGCAGGAAGGAACGGTTATTGATAGCGTTTCTGGCGGAAATGGTGGGAACCAACATTTTAAAATAGAAGGAATACCATTGCCAGAATATAGGCACAAAAAAACCTTGTTATATTCCAGAAAAACCACTCTCGAAATTTTGGAAAACGAACTTCTTGAAAAAACAAATGAAGTAGAAGAGTTTATTGCAAATATAAAAGATAGCAGAATTAGAAGAATAATTAACCTTAGATTTTTAGAAAATCAATCTTGGAATAAGGTTGCCGACCAAATAGGAGGCAATAACACAGAAGACAGCGTGAGAAAATCGTTCGATAGATTTATGAAAGAGTAAAGTTGTCCGATATGTCCGTTTTTTTTCTGATATAGTTATAATCGAAGAAAGCAACAAAAGTTGAATACTTCACCTCCCCCAATTTAGAAAAGCATCGTAGAGAAATCTCCGGTGCTTTTTCTTTTGAAAAGAAAAGAGGATTTTATGGTATATAAACCAAAAACAATATATTGCCCGCGGTGTGGAAGAAAAGTTGCCACGCACGATGGGCGTTCAACAATGAACATTTCTGTGGAATGTAGGAAATGCCGCAAGAAAGTTGTTTTTTATCCGAAGAATGGAAAAACAGAATTAAAATCTCTTCCAATTCGGTCAACATCCAGTGGGATGACGTTTATTTAGGAGCCAATTATGAATAATAAATCTCTCCAAGACTTTGTTAAGGGCTGTTATGGTCGAAAAATTTTATATACTGATGTTGAAACCATCACAGCAGATAATATTGTCAAGGTGGTGGGAGACTGCATAGGTAATTATTATTACAACAAAACTATCATAGAATACCTATGGCGGTATTACAAAGGAGATCAGCCGATTTTATACCGATTAAAGGTACAAAATGCTGATATTACAAACAAAATAGTAGAAAATCATGCGTATGAGATTGTTCAGTTCAAAGTAGGTCAAACATACGGTGAGCCAATTCAGTTTATCAGTCGAAAAGATGATGATACGGTTAACAAGGCAGTGGATGCGCTGAACGACTATCTTGTAGACGCAAATAAGCAGGAAAAGGACATTAAAGCTGGTGAATGGCAGTCAGCAACTGGAACATCTTTCAAGGCGGTGAGATTTGCAAATGGAGAAATACCATTTCAGATTGTTGCTCCTACTCCGATGAATACGTGTGTTATTTATAATCGGAGCACGGAAGAACCGTTGATTGCTGTACAGGAGCTTAAGGACGAAGATGGAAGATGGTACAAACTGTGCTATACAGAAAATTATTCATGCAAAATTCAAAATGGAGTAGCTTCTGAATGGAAATTGCACGCATTTGGAAGTATTCCTATTGTTGAGTTCCCAAACAACCATGAAAGAATATCGGACATTGAACTTGTCATAGGGCTCCTGGATTCCATAAACAACATGCAGTCGAACAGAATGGACGGAATTGAGCAGTTTGTTCAGTACTGGGTTAAGTTTGTGAACTGTGAAATCGACCAGAAAACGTTTGAAGAGATGAAAATAAGCCATGCTTTGACGGTAAAGTCCAATAACAAGGACAACAAAGCCGATGTTGAGATCATGACACAGGAACTTAACCAGAGCCAGTGCCAGGTAGCAAAAGATGATCTTTGGGACAATGCCTTATCAATTCTTGCCATACCAAACAAGCAGGGGAACACTGGCGGAGATACACAGGGCGCGGTAGAGTTGAGAAATGGTTGGGATTTTTCAAAGACAAGAGCAAAATTAAAAGATCCAATCGTGAAATCGGCAGAGAAAAGACTTGCAAAAGTTGTCTTAAATGCAATACGCGTTAAAGATCATAATTTGAACTTGTCAGTTAGAGATTTTGACGTGCAAATCAATCATAGCCCACAGGACAATATGTATACAAAGTCGCAAACGCTATATCAGCTTTTAGAGTGCGGCATACATCCTCTTATTGCAATTAAAACGGTCGGACTCTGGGGCGATTCGGAAAAAACATTTTTGCAGTCTAAGCCATACATGGATGCTTTATGGAAAACCATTGATGATGCAGAAGAGCAGGAACAAAAAGCACAGGAAATTGTAAATCAATTAAATAAACAGCAAAATAAGACAGCTACCGAGTAATCGGCGGCTGTTTTTATTTTATAAAAATTCGCAAAGTTGTGAGCGTAAAAAACAACAGTGTCATTCGGTGTCGTTGCACCGCAAAAATTCGTAAAGACATATCGGAGGTAATCAATGAAAAGAGAAGAGTTAATTGCAATGGGTATCAGTGAGGAAAATGTTGAGAAAATCATTGCTGATTACGGCAGTGCCGTACAGAGAGAACAGGCAAAAGCAGCAGAGCTTAAGGCAAAGGCAGACAGCGCAGATGAGTTGCAGAAAAAGCTGGATGAAATGGAAGCAGGAAACCTCACGGAACTTGAAAAAGCAAACAAGGAGTTAGAGACAGCAAATCAGCAGATTGCAGATATGCAGAAGAAAAACGCCATCAGAGACCAGCGAGAAGCATTGATGGAAAAGTTAAAAATCAATGCAGAGCAGGCAAAAACGGTCATCAAAGATGATGGAAGCCTTGATTATGACGCTCTTGGAAAGATTACATCCGAAAAGGAAACAGCAGCAGCGCAGGCAAAGGAACAGGAGATTGCAAATAATACTACTAATCCTGGTGGCGGTACTGCAGGTGGAGAAAATAAAAAAACGGCAGATGTTGAAAATGCCGAAAGTATCAGCTTTGGCGAACCGGCAAAAAATGCAGAAGCCAAAGACCATTATGTTTTATAGGAGGTAAATTATGGGAAAACCAATTGAAAGAGACTTTACACAGAGTAAAGGAATTTTAAAATTCTTTCCTTATGAGGGTGCGGCGTGCATCGTTCCGCAGACAATGGTAACAAGTGCCGATGCAAACGGAAAGAAGATTGCAAAGGCAGGGACACCGTTCCCAAGCAATGACGAATCTTGCAAAGGGTATCTTCTGGAAGATGTTGACGTAACAATGGGAGATGCGCCTGGAACTTATGTATATCAGGGTTCTATTGACAGCGCAAAGGTAACAGCGAACGGAGTGACCGTGGAAGCAACTGCAAAAGCAGCAACATTGCGTGTCACTTTTTTTGATTAAGAAATGGAGGTATTAGAGAATGGCATTACCATTAGCAGAAGCATTTACCGCAAGAAGTCTTGGGGTTATGTGGAATAATTATGAAAAAACGCTTGGTTCTGCGCCTTACTTAGGTAGACAGAAATTTGGAACCAGAAAACAGGACAGCCTTGAACTTAGATTTATCAAAGGGAAAAACGGTCTTCCGGTATCATTAAAGGCATCCAATTTTGATGCACAGGCAGAGCTAAGAGACGTCGGTGGATTTTCTGACATTCAGAACGAGATGCCTTTCTACCGTGAATCTTACATGGTAACAGAGCGTGAAGAGCAGGAGTATGCAAATTACCAGTCGGCAGAAAATTCCAACATGGCAAACCAGGTGCTTAGAGAAATCAGCAAAAAACCGATGATGCTGATTGAGGGCGCAAGAGTAGTGCCGGAACGCCAGATTTGGCAGTTATTAGCACCATCTGATGGTATTCCAAGAGTACAGGTAACAATTGGTGGCAAGAGCTACTATGTTGATTATACTTCCGATAATGGAGTATCGCACAAGAGAGACCATTACAAAGATATTTCTGGAAGCGATACCGATAAATGGTCTGCATCCGAAACAGCAACGCCACTTGATGACCTTATTGAGATTAAACGTGAGTTTGCAAAGAAAACCGGATATTCCCTTGCACGTTTTAGCATGAATACAGAAACATGGGAGATGGTTCTTAAGTCAGAAGACACAAAGAAACAGGTGCTTGGAATTACTGCTTACAATGGAGGTATTCGTTTACAGCAGGGACAGGTTACAGAATATCTTAGAGGATACGGCATCGAGATTGAAGTTTACGACAAACTTTACATCGACCCGGCAGACGGTGCCACCAAATATTTTATTCCTACAGGAGTTATTTCAGCGCAGGCATCCGGCGTGTACCTTGGAGATTATGTCTTTGGAAAGACACCGGAAGAGAGAAGCGGAAGTTTAACAGACGGAAACCTTTCTATTGTAGAAACCGGTATTTCGGTATATACATACGCAACAAATCATCCGATCAACACGCATTGCATTGTGTCAATGATCGGATTGCCTACTTTTGAGGGCATGGACAGCGTTGTTGTCATGAAAGTTGCGTAGGAGGTGCGGTATGATTGCTGAATATACAGTAAAGCGCAATGGAAGATGGTATAAAGCAGGAGATGAAATCCCGGACATTGTTTCGGGAGAGAAATCTTCTGGCGAGTACACCAAGACAGAGATTAACAGAATGAGCACTGCTGATTTACAGGCACTTGCCGCTGAACATGGGATCGATGGTGCAGAAGAAATCAGTGGAGCGGAACTGAAACGCATTTTGATCGAGCAGTTCGGATTATAGGTAGGGAAGAATGGACGAATATACAACATTAGAGCAGGTCAAAATCAGACTGAAACAATTTCATATTGAAAACGTTACGGATGAAGATGGAGTTACTTCTGATGTTGTCGTGTTTGACCAGAAAGAAGATAATCCTTACATTGAACAGCTTATCAAGCAGGCAAGAAATGAAGTGGTAAGCAAGCGGAATTACCCGAAAAGCTACACGGATGAAAAAATATCCGAAGACTTGAAACAGTTTGAGGATGTAATCGTCAATTTAGCCGTGTACGACCATTCACAGGCAGGAGAAGCCTATATGGCAAGTTATTCAGAAAACGGCGTAAGCCGTAGCTGGAAAGACAGGGAAAGCTTGTTTGTGGGAGTATTTCCGTTTGTAAAAGCATTATAACCCCTAGATTTCGAGGAGTTTAGAAGATTGTGCGTTACGTTTTGCCGATGTTGGCAAAACGTAGCAGGCGGCACACATTGAGCGGTGGTGGGCGGTGTGCCATAAAAAATGAAAGGCGGTATATGATTTGACGATTGAAATATCAACAGCAATCATTATAAGCGTGCTGTCGCTTGGTTTTTCCGTCTTTATGGGCTTGAAGAGCAACAAAAGGACAGACAACACGGATCTTGAAGAACGCGTGAGGGAGAACACACGCATTAACATGAAGTTGGATGCCATTTCAAACAACACGACCGAGATCAAAAATGAAGTTTCCGAGATGCGAAAAGAAATCAATTCTCATGACAACAGAATTATAAAGGTTGAAGAAAGTGTGAAATCGGCGCATCACAGAATTGACGGGATAGAAACCCGTCTTAATGATGAAAAGGAGGTTTAATCATGGATATTATACAGGCGGTAATTGCTAACATGACAATTATTCTGGCGATTATTGGTGCACTGGCATTTGTTGTGTCTGTGGTAACACAGGTAATCAAAGGTGTAGGCGTATTTTCTAAGATTCCAACGGACATTTTGGTATTTGTTCTTTCTATCGGAATCACGGTCGCTGCGTTTGTGGCATACATGCAGTACATCCAGACATCAATTTTATGGTATATGATCTTGGCAGCTATTATTGCAGGATTTATTGTTGCGTTTGTCGCTATGTATGGCTGGGAAAAGCTTTCTGAACTGTGGAAACGGTTCGGCAAGGATGTGAAGTGAAATGCTTGAGATCAATAAGCAAAAAATGAGTTATTCGCAGCAAAGCGGCAAGGTGCCGGTATATGTGACGGATGATGATGGTAACATCGAATATTCTTCGTACACGGATTCTGATGGTAATGTAATTTATTACCTTGATGATGACGGGAACAAGATACCGAAGACAACCGGAGAGTATACCACAGGTTATGAAAAGCCTGTGGTTTTTTATTCTTCGATCAGCAATAAGTTGAGCGAAGCACTTATAAAAGAATTTGGCGTAGATAACTCTACAAATTTTGTTCAGATCGTAGAAGACAAAGGAAAGCTTCCATTGAGCGTAGGCTCTTTGGTATGGAAACGGTCAGATGTAAGGTACAAAGATGAAGAGAATACAATCGTTGACGAAAATTCGGCTGATTACATCGTAAAAGGTGTCGCAGACGAGGGATTGACGGTTGATTTGTTCTTGTTACAAAAAAATGTGAAGTAGGTGTGGCATGGGGAAGAAAGTAATCACAATGAGCCTGTCTGAAAAGTCTATTCAGAACGCAATACGAGAGCTTAGAGCCTATAAAAACAGCTTGACATATAAATGTCAGCTATTGGCAGAAAAACTCGCGGAAAAGGGCGTAGAGATTGCCAGAGTGCAAATTGCTGACCTTGACGCAATATTCACATCGGAACTGATTTCAAGTGTTCACGCGGAATATGAAGGAAGCACTAAGGGCGGCGGGATATGGGCGGTAATAGCCGGTACAGAACACGCCGCATTTGTTGAGTTTGGAACCGGAATTGTGGGACAGCAAAGTCCTTATCCTGGGAAACTGCCGAAAGGTGTCTCGTGGCAGTACGCAAGTGGAAAAACTATTCATCAGATTTCAGATGGAAGATATGGATGGTTTTATCAGGACGACAATGGCGATTGGTGGTTTACAGAGGGAATGCCAAGCCGACCATTTATGTATCTGACCGCAAATGAATTGCGCCAGATTGTTACACAGACAGCGAAGGAGGTGTTTGGATAATGAAGTACAGGAAAAAACCGGTAGTAATTGAAGCATTTCAGTATGACGGAGATTTAAAGGATAAAAACGGTAATTGGTACGTGCCGAAATGGGCGTCAGAAGCATTTGAAAAAGGCGTTTTGTTTTACCAGAATCCGATTTCAGAAGACGCGCCGCCATGCAAACTTTACATTAAGACGCTTGAAGGAAACCATCATGTTACTGTTGGAGATTATATTATCCGCGGTGTAAGTGGAGAATTATATCCATGCAAGCCGGATATTTTCAAGAAAACATATGAGGTGGTTAAATAATGGCAGACAACCAGTGGGTATTTGATCTTGAAACAAACATTTTCTCCAATGTTGTAACGATAGCCAAACCAAAACTCAAGAAAAAATACAAAAGCATGAATTTTGACACTGCATTTACAACGGTTGAAAAGAACCTTGATAAAGACCCTGTTTTCCCGACCATTTACATTCACGAGATGCCGGGGCTTGAACGTGGGGCAGATTTAGAGGGCACATCCGTAAATGCGGTGCAGGAAACAATACAGGTTGACGTCATTACAAACACAAAGCAGAGCGATGCAAAAGGGATTATGGCTATTTTAGCTGATGCCTTTAAACAGATGCGATTTCAAATCACAGCAATGCCGGAGTTTAAAAATGACAGTGAGAAAAAATTTAGAAGCGTTGCAAGGTTCCGGCGGATAATCGGAGCCAACGACAGATTGATGTAAAAGAGCCGAAAGGCTTTATTTTTTATGCACCGGGTGCAAAAAGATGCGCCCGATAACCGAATTATTTGGCGGTAGAAAGAGAGGTAAAAATGGCAGAAGCAGGATTGTCTACGTTAGGCATTACGTTTGGCTATGGAACAGAAACCATAGCCGGAACAAAGCCTACATCGTTTAAACAGCTTACAAGAATTAACGCAATCGGCGGTATTAACATTGAGCCGGAACAGATTGATGCATCTGCATTAGAAGATGCTATTACCAGATATGTAAAGGGGCGCGCAGATACTGGTGGCTCTTTCCCTATCACGGTAAACCTTACGGATGCCACAAAGAAAGAGTGGGAAACGCTTATCACGGCGTATAAGGCGCTTTCCGGCGGAAAAAGAATGTGGTTTGAAACTATTATCCCTGGATTTACCGACGCATTTTTTGTGGTTGCGCAGCCACCGGAGCAGATACCGCAGCCGGAGATTGGTCAAAACGAACTCTTGACGGTTGAAATGAACCTTACCATTGAGGAATACATGGGAATGGACACCGCTGTAGCTTTTACACCGGGGGAATAACACGTCAGTCGAATAGTTCGGTTGGATCGGCTGACGATAACCATACAACCGAGCCAGAGCTTGAAGAAACAATTTAAAAGAACAGGGCGGTCTTCGGACTGCCCTTTCCCTATATGAGAGGGAGAAAGGGAAAGAAAATGACAAAATTAAAATTTGGCGAGAAAGAATTACAGATCAAGTTTGGATATGAAGCAACCGTGAAAAGCGGAATTATCAAGAAAGTAGCAAAATTAGACCAGATGGAAGATATTGAAGCGGTTGACGAAATCCTTTTATTTCTTCCAGAGTTAATCCTTGTAGGCGCGCAGAAGTTTCACAAAGAGGAACTTGGATACAATCCGGACAATGAGGGAGAAAAGGAACAGCAGCTTGGAAAAGTATATGCCATGCTGGATGATTACTTTGACGGAGAAGATGCAGATGTTCAGGCACTTTACAATGCACTTGCAGCAGAGTTACTTGAAAACGGTTTTTTATCAAAACTGCTCAAAGTAGAGCAGAAAGAAGCGGAGAAGAAAACTCCGAGGAAAAAGTAGAAGAACAGAGAGAACTTACATGGGAAACGTATTGCGCGGAAATCCGCCCATTCTGGCTTTTAGTCACTAAAGGGTATGGATTTACCGTGCATGATATAGACGCGTCCTGCCCGGCTGATTTACAGCCTTATGCGGATGCTTACAACTTAGATAAAAAGCAAAGAGACAATGAGATGTGGATGTGGTTTGGAACATATGGATTGTCTGCGGTATCAGTGGCAGTAGAACATTGCCTTGCGGGACGAAAAGCAAAATCAAAGTATATTAAAAAACCAATCAATGAGCAACAAGGGAAAGATGATTCAGAAATGACGGAAGAAGAAATAAAGAAACAGAGAGAGCTATTTGTGGCAAAACTTAAAGTCATGCAGTCAAACTATGAGTTGAGCCATCCAAAACTAGAAAAGAACTTGGAGGTATAAATATGAGAATTGGATCTGCAAGACATGATGAAAATGGGAAATTGACCGGTGGGAGACCGGGAGATCAGACCGGAACAGAAGTAAGTATGCAAAACTTTTATGTTCATAAAAAAGGATGGTATGTGTTAAGGCCAAAAACAAAAGATATGGCGGATAAACTGGCAGAATCAATGATTACAGCGTGCAATAATGATAATATTGGCTACTGTCAGGGACACCGGCTTGGAATTGTCAAATATGGTATTAATTCAAAAGTAAAAACAGAAGCAGATTGCGGCACAACGGTACGTGCATGCATTATTCATGCAACTGGAAAAGATGTTGGAAATTTCACCACAGCAAATGAAAAATCTGTACTTCTTTCTAGTGGCATGTTTGATGACATTGGAGGTTATGCGGCAGGAATGGTTCTTTACAACGGAGATGTTATTGTCACAAAAACAAAAGGTCATACAGCGATTGTGACAAGCGGAAACCCTAGAAAAAATGTAAAAGATCATTTAAACCCATACCCGGAACCTGCAAGGATTTTAAAGAAAAAATTCCCTTGCATGAGAGGGGATGATGTGAGATGGCTTCAGACAGAGCTTATTTATCACGGATGCCTGGATGAAAAAGATAAAAAGGGAAACAGTAATGTGGACGGTATTCTTGGAAATGATACGGCGACCGGTATTGGAACATTCCAGAAAAAAGTCGGAATTACAGTAGATAAGAAATGCGGACCGGTTACAAGAGAAAAATTAAAAGAGTAGATCAAGGACGGTAAGGTGTCACAGACTACCGTCTTTTTATTTTGCATAGAAAGTTGGTGCATATATGGCAGACATTGATGAATTACAAATAAAAATCAAAGCTGACTCTGCAAAAGCAAGTAATTCCATAGAAAGCCTTGTAAACAGCATGAATAGGCTCCGGGAAAGCATATCGTTTGACACTGCAAAACTTTCAAATATTGCAAGCGGAATCAGAAGCATTTCCGATGCGGCTACCGGATTCAAAGGTGGTAAATCTTCGGAAATCACATCAATGGTGCGGGCACTCAATAAATTTTCTGGTGTTGATGCAAATTCTATCCACGGAATATCTTCTGCTGTGAGAGATCTTGCATCTGGAATAGCAAGTGTTAAAGCTGTTGATACAAGCGGACTCACAAGCATGGTGTCGGCACTGTCAAAAATTGGTGGCAAGGCATCTACACAGGCGACAAAGAATCTGCCGGCTTTATCTGCGCAGTTACAAAACTTTGTACGCCAGATGAACAAGATAGGTGCATTGAATTTTGATATGACCAACATGAGTAATCTTGTAACGTCCATATCAAGGCTTGGAAGCGTTGCAAGCGGTCGCGCGGTGACTAATATACCTTTGCTTGCTGACAACCTCAAATACCTGTTTGAGACGCTATCAAAAGCGCCAAATGTATCTTCGAATATCATTCAGATGACGCAGGCACTTGGCAATCTTTCCAATAGATCTAGCGGTGCAATTTCCGGATTAAATACCAGCATCAGTAGCCTTTCCGGTTCTTTCCTTGGATTTAAGACATCCACAGGGAAAGCATTGATCGGACTCAAGTCATTCACAAGACAGATTTTGTCCTCTATGGGGATTTATCTTGGTCTGTACGGAGCGATCAGGGGAATAAAAAATGCAATCGACATATCATCGGCATTAACAGAAGTTCAGAACGTTGTTGATGTTACTTTTGGGGACATGTCAAAGAAAGTCAATGAGTTTGCACAGGTCTCTATACGTCAGTTCGGTATGTCAGAACTGACACTGAAACAGACGGCAAGCCGATTCCAAGCAATGGGAACAGCCATGGGAATTGACAGCAGTTTGATAAAGAAAGCTAATGAGTTTTTGAATAAGCAGACAGATGGCTATATTGGTTTGTCTGATTCCATGGCTGATGTGTCTTTGAATTTAACAAAATTAACTGCTGATATGGCTTCTTTGTATGACGTAGATCAGGATGTTGTGTCGCAGGATTTAGCTGCAATATTTACCGGACAGACACGTCCATTAAGAGATTACGGTCTTGATCTTACGCAGGCAACCCTTAAAGAGTGGGCGATGAAACAGGGATTAGATTCTGATATTGCGTCTATGTCACAGGCTGAAAAGACAATGCTCCGGTATCAGTACGTCCTTGCCAATACGCAGGCAGCACAGGGAGACTTTGCGCGTACTGCTGATTCGTGGGCGAACCAGATCAGAATTTTAAAACAGTCGTTTGAACAGCTTGGCAGTGTTATTGGTGGAGCATTAATCAATGCTTTCAAACCATTCGTAAAAGCACTCAATTCTGTTTTACTGGTTGTTATCAGCTTTGTCACAAAGGTTACAAACGCTTTAGGCGCAATCTTCGGGTGGAAATATGAGGATTCCGGTGCAGGTCTTGCAGATAGTTTTTCAGATGCGGCAGAGAGCGCAGGCGATGTTGCTGACAATACCGGACAGGCGGCAAAGAACATCGACAAGATGAATAAGGGCGTCCGTCAGTTTGATGAATTGAAACCGATTACCACAAATGATGGTTCGGGCAAAAAAGGTTCGGGCGGTTCCGGCGGCGGTGCATCCGGTGGAGCTAGCGGCGGTAAACTCGTCAAGACTGATACCATTTTCAAAAATTACGAAAGTGATATTAAAAATCTGAAACAACTTGGAAAATACATCAGTGATGCCTTATCAAAAGCTATGGAGTCTATCAACTGGGATAAGATTTATTCCAAGGCAAGAAATTTCGGCAAAGGCTTGGCAGATTTCCTCAATGGTCTTATCAATCCGAGATTATTTGGAAATGTTGGTAAAACGATTGCCGGAGCACTGAATACGGCGATTTATGCCACACTTTCCTTTGGACAGACATTTGACTGGTCAAACCTTGGAAAATCACTGGCAGAGGGAATAAATAAATTCTTCAAAACATTTGATTTTAAAGCACTTGCAGAAGATATAAATACCTGGGTACAGGGAGTTTACAAGACAATTAAGACCATGATAGAAAATATCAAGTGGTCTGATGTTTGGAAAGGCGTAAAAGATTTTCTTTCAAACATTGATATTGAGACAGTTGAAATTCTTCTTGGAGCATTTGCTCTGAAACTTGCAGGCAAACTGTTAACAGGGAAACTTCTCAAGGAGACTATTGGAAAATTAATAGGAGCGAAATTCACAGCCGCTTTTGGTCAAACGGCGGTAAAATCATTGCTATCATATGCAATTCCTATTTCGCTTGCTGTAGTAGTGGCAACGCTTTCTTTTACGATTGGGAAGAAAAGCGTGAACAAAGATAAGCATGAGCTTATGGAATCGCTAAATAGAGGTGGAATCACACAATACATACAGGATAGCATAAAGAAATTTTTTATAAATCCATTTGAAAGAATAGATATCTTTGGCGGAGGAGCACTACACAATAAAACGGCTGAATGGAGCAAACAGTTAGATGATTTTGTGAAAAATATTCCTAAAAAGCAAGATTATAAATCATTAGATGATTTCCAGAAAGCAGTTAATGAATATAACGAAGAAGTTCCATTAAGCTTAAATGTTCCAAACACTACTGAACTTACTGGATTTTTTGATAAATGGAAGAAAAAGAATGGATTTGATGGCGAATTTAGCTTAAAAACATGGATAGATGAGTGGAAAGAACTGAACGGATTGGAAGATGTTGATTTACATGCAAATGTTGTTTTTCCAAATTTACAAGAGAAGATTTCCGAGTTCAAAGACAATGTCAAAGAATGGTGGGGATTGAATGTAGAACTACCCGTTCGCAATAAATTAACAACAACTTTAGAGGATGTTTCTTCATGGTGGGAAGATGTAAAAGAATATTGGGGAGAAAAAAAGCTTTCAATACAGACAGAAATAGGAGAAATAAAAGGTAAAATAGAAGAAAAGTGGAATGAAGCCTTAACTTACATTCAGGAGAATATTTTCCCGTGGTTCACAAAAGAAAAGTGGATGGAAGTAGGAAATGGAATAAAAGAGGGATTATCTGCTAAATGGGATGAGTTTTCTGATTGGTGGCAAAAGACAGGAATATATAACTGGTGGGAAAATCATGTAAAACCTTGGTTTACAAAAGAAAAATGGGATGAACAGGGAGACGGAATGAAAAAAGGTCTTTCTGAAAAATGGGACGAATTTAGTAACTGGTGGAGTACATCTGGAATTGGTTCTTGGTGGACAAATCATGTCGCACCGTATTTTACGAAAGACAAATGGACATTCAGTGGCATTTCTGACGGATTGAAGCAGGCATTTGATAATGCTGTTGCAGGAATTAAGCAGGTATGGAATAATTTTGCAACGTGGCTTAATTCAAAACTGTCTTTTTCATGGGATTCTGTAAATATTGGTGGAAAAGAAATAATTCAAGCTGGCAATATTAACCTCGGGAAAATACCAACATTTGCAACCGGAGGCTTCCCGGAAGATGGTTTATTTTTTGCAAATCACGGAGAAATGGTCGGGCAGTTTAGCAATGGAAATACAGCGGTTGCGAATAACAGCCAAATCGTAGAAGGAATTAAAGCAGGAGTAAAAAGCGCAGTATCAGAAGCATTGACACCATATCTGTCACAAATCGCACAGAATACAAGTGAAAACAGCGGAATTAAAGTTGAATTAGACGGCAAGGTAATATATGACAGTACAGTTAAGCAATGGAAGAGTGAAGCAAGAAGAACACAGAGAAATCCAGTTCCAATATTTTAATGACAAATACCGCCACTTGTGGTAGAATCATTTTATTACAAGTGGTGGGAGGAAAAGCTATGAATGAAAAAAGTGAAACAAAATTATGCAAGTACTGTCAGACGGAGATTCCAGCTAAAGCAAAAATTTGCCCTAATTGCAGAAAAAAGCAGGGTGGGGCAACAAAGTGGTTTGTTGCGGTGGTTATATTTGTAATTCTGTTGATTGCCATATTTGGCGGAAACGGAGAAAACAACGATGCAGTTGCTGATTCTACCGAGCAAAATAAAAAAGTTTCTTCTATTAGTACGGTAGATAACAAGGAAGCGACAAGAGAAGAAGTTTCTGATTCTGATTTTTTGGTAAAAGAGTATATGTACGAAAACACAATAGGAGACACATTAGATTTTTTGATTGTAACAAATAATTCAAACACGGATGTCGCAATTTCTGGAAACGCTATAGCCAAAGATTCAAGTGGGAATTCAATAGGAGCCGCCGACATGAGCATTGATGTATTGGGAGCAGGGGAAACATCTATTGGCGTTTTCTATTTTGATAGTGTGTCCGGAATTGACAAGGTGGATTATACATTAGATTATGACGAAAACCCATATTATAAACCGGTTGTAAATGATTTATCCGTTGAACAGACATTTAATGATGAAAACGTTACTGTATCCGTGACCAATAACAGAGAAAATCCGGCACTTTTTGTAAGCGTGTATGCAATATTTTTTGACAGTAACAATAATGTGGTAAATTATAACAGCACATATATTACAGATTCAGACAATGAGATTAAACCTGGGAAAACTATTTCGGGGCAGCTTGATTGTTATGGAAAATACGATTATGCAGAGGTATATTTTACTGGAAGAGCAGATAAATAGAATAATAAACTAAAGGAGAAGAATGTATGTACGACAAAGAAAAAGGGATTTATCCATCTGGAGGATATCTTGTTGGTAGAGATTTACCATTGGGCGGTTATGTTTTTACTGCAAAAAACGGTCAAAAAGGTTGCGTTACTCTTTACAAAAGCTATAAAGATTTTAAAGAAGAGGAAATGGAATTAACCTATGAATACTTTGAAGAAGATTATCATTTATCGCTAATGGAAGATGGTAATTACTTATTGGTGGAAAATGCAACAATACAGAAAATATAAGAGGAAGCGCAGAGATGCGCTTCTTTTTTGATTTATTTAGCACCTATCATACACGGTAGGTGCTATTTTTGTACCCATTTTTAGGAGAATAGCCATGAAAAAATATAAACCAATAGACTGGAGCAAGTGCCCGGAAAGTTGCACACCAATAGGAAATCCGAATAATTGCGTCGTGGCGGATATTCTGCCGGACGGAAAAACGGAAATCTTATTTTTAAGTGATGATGGCGGTGTTCGTATTTGTAAATCTGAAAGAGTAACTTGATTGGAGGTGGTCGCATGGCATACAGCGGATGGCTGTTAAAGATTGGAAATTACATAGTGCCAATGTCTTTTATGAAAGCGGAATCATATAGTCCATATGTCAATATGCAGGATTTAGATGATTATACGGATGCCAATGGTTATCTGCATAGAAATGCCGTGGAATTAAAGGCTTTAAAAGTGGAGTTTGAGACACCGGCTATGCTGACAAATAAGACTTTCAATGAGGTTTTAAATAATATCAGAAGCCAGTTCACAAATGCGACAGGGAGAGCCTGCTATATCACAGCGTATATCCCGGAATATGACGATTATGTGACGCAGTATGGCTATATGGCAGATTTTCAGCCTACGATATACGGAACATATGATGGGATAATTCGTTACAATTCAGTTCGGCTTGCTTTCATAGGGGGTGTGTACGGTGGTTAATTATAAATATGGCGACTTGTTCAAAAAAGATACGGTCGATAAGCAATTATCCATCGTATCTGATGACGGAAAAATCAATATCACAAATACAGAACTACACCAAGAAAAATTCGAATTGACCGAAAGTTTGTGTTCGGAACAGGAATTGACGTTTGGATCATGCGAAGCCGCCATGATTAAATTCACGGTGTCAAATACATTTTTGCCAATGAAGGGCAGATGGATGACAGTAAGGATGTCTCTTGGTGGACATGCAGATATCCCGTTCCAGTTCGGACGATATAAGGTTGATTCTGATACGCCCACGGCAGACAGGACGTGCCGTGATGTGGTTGCATATGATGCCCTTTATGACATTTTAAATGCAGATGTGGCAGCATGGTATAACACTGTCTTTCCATCCCATAAAGAGCAGCAGAAAGATAAAGATGGAAAAACTACGACTGTTACAGTTTATGATCCGGTCACAATGAAGCAATTCCGGGACAGTTTTTTTAAGCACTTCGGGATTGAGCAGGCTGACATTATACTGGTTAATGACGGCATGTCTATTGAAAAAACAGTTGCAGTCACGGCATCCAGCGAGACAAGTTCTGATACAGAGGAATCGAGCACCATAGGCGAATCTATGAGCGGCAAGGAAGTGTTGTCCTGTATTTGTGAGATCAATGGCTGTATGGGGCATATGGGGCGCGACGGGAAGTTTCATTATATATATCTGGAGCAGAATATACAGGGACTTTATCCGAGAAACGATCTTTATCCGGCAGATGATTTGTTCCCAAGAGATCCGAAAAGCAACCGTATCGGGAAGGATTTATATATAACGGCTGAGTATGAAGATTTTCTTGTTAAAACGATCAATAAACTGCAGATCCGGGAGCAGAAGAATGATATCGGCGTGATCGTGGGTACTGGAGACAATGCTTATGTGATCGAGGATAATTTTCTTGTCTATGGAAAAGGCACAAAAGAACTGAAGGGCATTGCAAAAAATATTCTTTCCAAGATCAGAGGCATTGCTTACCGTCCATTTACGGCAGACTGCAAAGGAAATCCGTGTCTTGAGGTCGGGGATGCAGTGCGGCTGCCGACCAGATATGAACTGATTGAGTCCTATATTCTGAAAAGAACCCTGAAAGGTATACAGGCTTTGCGTGATGACCTGGAAGCGGACGGGGAAGAGTACCGGACAAATGGAGCGAATGGTATACAGAAAAGCATTTTGAAACTCAAAGGCAAGAGCAATGTGCTGGAGCGGACCATTGAGAAAACACAGAGCACGATAACAGATGTCGAAAAGGAATTGCAGTCACAGATCACGCAGACCGCAAGCGAAATTCGTACAGAAGTTAAAAATACAACGGATGGTTTATCATCACGAATTATACAAAATGCAGACAATATTACAGCAGAGGTTACCAGGGCACAAGGGCAGGAAGTTGTACTTGCGGCGGCTATTAAAATCAATGAGGACAAGATTACAGCGGAAGTTAGCAGGGCAAGTGAAACAGAGGGTAAGTTATCCAGTAAAATAGAAATAACTGCAACACAGATACGTTCGGAAGTGAGCTCTTCACTCAATACATGGGATTGGGATGAAAGTAAATTTGATATTATTTATTTTGGACATGGAGATCAGGGAAAGGGATATGAACCGAGTAGTTATATTGAGAATAAATGTTATCTGAATTTAGACAACGGAACGATTTGGAGATGTGAGAAAACAAGTTCCAGCTCTTCAACATATATGTGGAAGTATCATGCTAATGCCAAATTGATAGCAAATAACATAACAAGTGCTTTTAAGCAGACTTCAAAAGAAATCAGCACGAAAGTGCAGAAAGATAATGTTATATCATCCATTAATCAGACAGCCGAATCTATAAAGATCAGTGCAAAAAAATTAAAACTGGATGGAGACACAAAGATTACCGGCGGGACGATTCATATTGAAACAACGGAATCTGTTGACAATATTATCCAGTTAAAACGTCCTGGGACGCTTGTAAAAATGGGAAATGATGGTATGAGTGCGGCAGCAGATACCAGGTTGGCAACATTCCAATATTCAAACATTACGGTGCAGGATACTTCAACTAATACTATTGCACAAATGCTATCAACTGGGAAAGGGATATCTTCTTATGGTTGGGAATCTTATTCCGACCGCCGGCTTAAGCATGGTATAGAGTCATTGGACAGGGAAAAGAGTTCTGCATTTATATTATCCTTACGCCCGTGCAGGTTTATTTACAATTATGATTCTCTTGGGCATTATCGGCATGGGTTAATAGCGCAAGAGGTTTTGGAATCTGTTGGAGATGAAGATTGGGCAGTTTGCTCCGAGAATCCTGACCAGGATGGTAACACGTATTATGCGCTAGATAAATCAGAATTAATAGCTGATCTGATAGCCACTGTGCAGTTGCAATATGAAGAAATAAAAGAATTGAAAGAAACGGTAGGTATTCTATGATAAATGCAAAAATTCGTGAATTTGAAAACGACATTATAAATTATGTAAATTTGTGTGAGGATGTACCAATCGAAGCTAAGTACCTGGTGTTTAAGGATATTCTATATCAGATCAAGGAAGAAGCAAACCGACAGGTTACAGTAGAACGGGAACAGATGAAATTTGCAAAGGAAAGGGAGAGTGAGGACCATGAACAAAGCGCATAGTGCTATTAATTGGGAGAATTATCCGAGTGATGAAACACCGCTTAATGAAAGCAATCTTAACAAAATGGACGCAGCCATTGGCGTTATTGATGATCGTGTAATCACTCTCGATACCACAAAAGCAACCAAGGCGGAAGTGGCAACCCTTGTTGCGGATGTGACGTTCGAGGAATCGACCGGAATCATCACAATTACGAAAAAGAATGGTTCCAAAGTTACGATCGATACGCAGATGGAGAAGATCGCAATCAACTTTGATTACAACCCGACTACACAGCAGATCATACTGACTCTGATCGATGGTACAAAGCAGTACATAGACCTGTCGGCACTGATTACACAGTATGAGTTCCTTGATACTGATACGGTAGCTTTTTATATTGATAAGGACGGGAAAGTATCTGCAATCGTTAAAGAGGGCAGCATCGAGGAAAAACACTTAGAGCCTAATTATCTTGCGAAAATTAAGGTGGAAGTAGCAAAGGCAGAGTCAAGCCAGCAGGCAGCGGCAAAGTCCGAAGTCAACGCCAAAGCAAGCGAGAATGCTGCAAAAGCCAGTGAAACAGCGGCAAAAACATCCGAAACCAATGCCAAAGCGTCAGAGACAGCAGCAGAAAAGTCAGCCACGGCGGCAGCAATATCCGAGACTAACGCAAAGGCCAGTGAGACATCTGCCAGTCAGTCTGCAGCCACGGCAGTAAGTGAAGCGGCATCCGCCGGTCAGTCAGCCAGTACCGCCACAGATAAAGCCACAATCGCAACGCAGAAAGCAACAGAAATCATCGGTAAAGCCGAATCTGCAGCAGATAGTGCAACCAAAGCACAGAGTTATGCTGTGGGTGGTACTGGGAGCAGAGAGGGCGAGGATTCCGACAATGCCAAGTACTATTACGAACAGTCAAAAGACGTGTCCGAAGGTCTTAAAGGTGGATTACAGCCACATGGAACGGTAGCTTTTGCAGATTTACCGGCACTTTCAGATGTTAACTCTGGTTGGATGTACAACATTTCAGATGAATTTACCACTACGGATGATTTCAAGGAGGGAGCCGGTAACGTTATTCCCGCCGGAGCAAACATCTATAAAACATCAGATGATAAGTGGGATGTATTGGCCGGAACGCCGGTTACCGGAATTAAAGGTGTAAATGAAGATTCTTTCCGCAGGGGCAATGTAGAACTCACAGCAGAAAACGTCGGTGCAGTGGCAACCGGTGGAGATACAGCCGAGAATACTGCAACCTTTACGAGTAGTGATGTGGCAGACGGATCAGCGTCAGCATGGACAAGCGTATCAAAATTATCAAGTGGCGAAAAACATTCTTCTATTTTTGAAAAGGTGTCACAGATGTTCAAGAATGTGCGGTATCTCTATAAAATGCTTGGAACGACTGATATTTCTAAGATTGGGAATGGTACTTGTACCGGGGCGATAAGTTCACTAAACGACGGTTTAGCAAATAAGTATTTTATTAAAATAATGAAAGGCGACTGGTCTGGAATTATGGGCTCGCTTATACCATTATTCGATACTAGCGACAAAGTAATTAATCTGCTCGCACATAATGAACTTGACGACACCTATCCTGCTGTACGTGTTGGTCGGGCTGATGCAGATCACGATGGTAATGATATTCCGACCACATATTTAAAGAAATCCGATATAAATATGTATGAAATTCTTAAACTTAGAGGGTATATCAATAATGCAAACTTGCAAACTTGGCCAGGTGTATATAAAACTGGTCCCGAAACAACTGATGCCCCCGGATACGGTGCATTGCTTGTTATTGGAACATCTGCAAACGGATTTACAGGTAGCGACTGGTATTTTCAGATACACTTCGGTACTGACGGTGCCATACGGGTAAGACGTTCGATTAATAACACATCTGGTGGTGGATGGACAGCATGGGAAGTTATTAGCAAATCATAGAGGGTACAGCTTAATGATAACTACATGGTTATAAGCGCCACTTACTGGATATAGTCCTTGTATCATTCCACTGGTTGGTAATACACTCCAAGCAGAAGTTTCTCCAGCAATATCAAGTCGATTGACTGTCTTCACACCTGTATATAACAAAGCAACATACGGATGATACCACTCATTACTAATATCAATTGTTGATATGAATAAATACATTGAATTTGTTTCCAAAGTAACATTTGAATTTTCGTGTATAACACCTTCAAAGTATATTTTGGGACGTAAATTGAGGTAGGTTGTTAACCATCCATCATATCCATTTCCTTTGATATATACATTTCCATCAATAGCGAATTGACCGCCAACAGACCCAAAGATAGATGCTGTAATTTTACCGCCAGATAGAGGTAAGTAATTCTTTAAACCGTCGTTTAACGAAAACAGAAAACTTGGCACAAATGTAAATGAAAGTAGAATTAGAATAAAATAAAGAGCCTAAGAGCCGATTACATGACCATGTGTTGTGTAGCCGGCTCTTTTGCATAAAGCCTTCGGGCAGAAAGGAAAATTATGCACTTAAAATTCATCACAGATAACTGGCAGATGCATAATTTTCAACCAGTAATTAATTTTTTAACAAAATTTAAACTAATCAATCGACATTATGTGGCAATAAGAAATTTACCTGTCGAAACTTGCGACCGAAAGAAATTGAATGTTTGCGGGAAAATTTGTAAAATAAAATTGTCCGATAAGGGCACTTCAAGTTCTGGCTGAGGGGCGGGATAAGGCGTTTTCTTGTCCCTCAACTACAAACGAGTTTGTAATTTGTAGCAATTTGTCAAATGGGGTTGACGGTATCGAACATAAGTTCTATAATTTGTTTATCGCTATCGGAAGTGCGGAATGATTGGAGGAAATCAATATGGGGGAAAATGAGTGCAATGAGGAAACAGCGTTTTACAAGGAAAAAATAACTGAAATGGTCGTTAAGTGCGACAACGAGCGATTTTTGAAATTTTTATATAACACAATACTTTCATTCAAAAAAAAGTGGGGCATTTAGTGCCCCTCTTTTTCATGCCAATAGGTTATATTGTCAAATATAGTCTGCCGATGTTCTTTGCTAAGTTCCATTAGCATTTTCAAATTATCTAGCAATTCATTATCCGACATAAGGTCTGGAAGAATATCTGGTGCGTTTTCTAAATTATCTTCCCAACCCATTAAATAAGATGGAGAAACTTCAAGAACTTTCCCAATAATTTCTATTTTATCACTTGGAATATTAGTAATAATGTTGTTTTCATATTTATATAGTGTTTGCTTTGAAACTTTTATTTTCTCTGCAAGCTCTACTTGTGAAATACCTAAAAGCTCTCTCTGCTTTTTTATCCTATCTCCGATTGTCATTTGAGTTTCCCTCCTTTCCTATTGGTAACTTTATTATAACACAAAAAAGTTACTCGTCAAGAAAAAAATAACTTGACAAGTTACCAAAATGGAATATAATGAAAGTAACTTCAAAAGTTACGAAGTTAGAAAGGAGTAGTAAGATGGTTGATACAAACAAACTTCGCGGCGTTATTGCTGAAAATGGCAAAACACAGGCTGATGTTGCGGAAATGATTGGAGTTACGCCAAAAACATTTTATATGAGAATGAGTAAGGGCGTTTTTGGAAGTGACGAAATTCAGGTTATGATTGATAATCTTCACATCCAAAATCCAATGGATATTTTTTTTGCAAAGAAAGTAACTTAAAGAGTTACCGGAAAGGAGAAATTCAGTGAAAATTTTAAAAGAAATGCTCAATACGTTAAAGAGTATTGACGGTACACTAAAACGCATTGAGCAGTCCGTTTCAGAGGAGAAACAGCATGAAGTGATAAAAGAAGCTGTTTCTCATGCAATGGTTGGAGAAAGGTACGAACCTACTCCGAAAGATTTTTGACAGCAAAATCGTATGCCGCTTTTAAATACAGAACTTCTTCGGATGACATTTCTGTATTTCCGCAAAGTGGAGCTTCGCGTTTGTCAATTTCATATTCTGAAAGTTTTGAACTGGCATATGTGACAGCTAAGTCATGAATTGTCTTTTCAATCATTGTAGCACCTCCCTTATTTGATGATAAGGGAATTATAACACGGAAAGGAGTTGGAGGAAACGGAAGAGTTAAAACAAGCAAAAATGCAGACACCGATTGAGATTGCGCTTGGTGTCGATGAAAATGGAATGACCTCTGCAAGAAAGTTGTATGCATTCTTAGAATTAGACAGCCGGAACTATTCAAGATGGTGCAAAAGCAACATCATTGAAAACGAATTTGCAGAGGAAAATGTTGATTATTGGGCGTTCGTCATTGATGAAGAACGGAATTTTAACCCAAATCCGACAACGGATTACAAACTCACAGCTCATTTTGCAAAGAAACTTTCTATGAAGGGGAATGGAGCGAAAGCAGAAGAAGCACGAGATTATTTCACGACCTTGGAAGAACGTGTGAAACAAAAGGTAATTGACCTCAATCAGTTATCACCGGAGTTGCAGATGTTCCAGAAGATTTTCAATTCTGTAGCAGAACAGCAGTTAGAACAGAAACGGCAGGCAGAACAACTGAACCATGTGGAACAGAGAGTTGAGAGTATTCGGGAAGTGGTTGCACTTGATACAACATCATGGCGTGATGATACTGGAAATATTTTAAGAAAAATCAGCATGGAACTTGGTGGCGGACAGGCATACAGCCAAGTAAGAGCCGAAAGCTACGAACTGTTGTCAAAGCGAATGGGTGTAAATCTGAAGCAGCGGCTGACTAACAAGCGCAGAAGAATGGCTGACGAGGGCATCTGTAAATCAACCAGAGACAAATTATCCTATGTGGATATTATTGCAGAGGATAAGAAGTTGATCGAGGGATATACAGCTATTGTGAAGGAAATGGCAATCAGATACGGAGTTGGAAAGGATTAACAGGAGGTATTCATGGATAGACAGATGAACATTGCATTAAGAAAGACATTAGATCAGATCGGCGTAAAACATAGCCTTAAGGGTTACAGTTACATAATCAGTGCGGTTGAGAAATGTCTTGAAAATAGAAGCAAACTTATCCACATTGTTAAAGGACTTTACACTGAAATTGCAGAAGAAAACAGCGATACATTCCGGAGAGTAGAAAGATCAATCCGGCACGCGATAGAAGTTACTTGGACAAATGGCAATACAAATGCGATCAACAAAATTTTTGGTTATACGGTTTCAGTGGAAAAAGGAAAACCGACAAATTCAGAGTTTATCGCATTAATAACAGATTTTGTTTCCTTGTATGGTGATGAGATTGCCAATGGTTCCTATAAGTGGTAGGAGTGATGTGTCTATGAAGAAGTTAGCAAAGGTAATTGAATTAGCCGGTGCGTTACTCTTTTTTCTTGGAATCAGTGTGGACGCTGCGGAGAATCCAATCATTGCAATTCCAGTGTTGAGTGGCTTGTTGCTGATTTATTTTGGAACAAAAATCGAAGGAGGATGGACAGATGCAGAAGAAATTGTTGAGGATTGTAATTTCAGTGCTGACGAGTCTGGCACTGATGATGGCATTACCTACATCACATACGATTGCAGCGGAACCGAGAGATACATGGATTCCAAATGAGTATCTTATTTATATAAAAGAAATTTCAAATCAGTATCATATTTGCCCGGAAATGGTAATGGCAATCATTGAGCATGAAAGTAGTGGACAAGCTGATGCTGTGAACGGTGGATGTAAAGGTCTGATGCAGATTTATGAGAAGTATCATACAGACAGAATGAAACGCCTTGACGTCGCAGATATTTATGATCCATACAGGAATATTCTTGTTGGATGTGATTATTTGGCGGAGTTATTCAATGAATATGAGGATATGAGCGTTGTGTTAATGAAATACAACGGGACATCAGATGCATTGACCAGGACCTATGAGGAACGCACCGAATATGCAGAAAGCATTATGAAAAGAACAATGGAGTTGGAAAGACTTCATGAAGAAAAGGAATCATCCGAACCGACCAAAGCTGAATGATTCCCAATCAAAGCAATAGCATAAGCTATTTGCGCCTATTTTAGCATAAGAAAAGGAGAAATTCAAATATGAGAGCAGAAAACAATAAAGTGAAACTTACAGGAACGATTATCACAGAGCCGGAATTTAACCATGAGGTGTTTGGAGAGGGATTTTATAATATGTACCTCAAAGTGGATAGATTAAGTGGGACGGCTGATATTATACCATTAATTATTTCAGAGAGATTAATTAATCTGAACGATAAATACACGGGCACTGCCGTTAATGTTTCCGGTGTGTATCGTTCTTATAACAAACACGAGGAAAAGAGAAATTGTCTGTTACTAGATGTATTCGTCCGTGAAATCGAAAAAGTAAATCCGGGAGAGCATACAGATTTGAACAAAATCCAGCTTGACGGATATGTATGCAAAGAACCGATTTACAGGAAAACTCCGCTTGGAAGAGAAATTGCAGATTTATTAATCGCAGTCAATCGTTCCTATGGCAAATCAGATTATATTCCGTGTGTTGTCTGGGGCAGAAATGCGGTGTATACATCTGGACTTCCGGTTGGAACGCATTTGAAACTTACCGGACGCATTCAGAGCCGTGGGTATGTAAAGATGTACGAAGACGGGACGGAAGAGCAGAGAACAGCATATGAGGTGTCTGTAAGCAAAATTAATGTATTAGAGGAGGAAAATTAAGATGGCAGAAAATACCGTTACAATTTCCGTTGAAGAATATGCAGATCTGGTTGCATGCAGGACAAGAGTTCATACAGCATGTGCCATTATTGCAAATGAGCACCAAAGAGACATTGAGCTGATGGGAAAAAAAGGAACAACTATTAATTCAAAAATTATAGAGTCAGCTCTTGGATATGTTGACGATGAAGCATGCTTTGAAGATGCACTTAAAAAATATAAAGAGCGGAGGGAGAAAGAAAATGAAACTGAAAATTAGATCGTTACATATGGAGAATTTCAAGGGAATTAAGAGCCTTGATGTGAATTTCTCTAATAAGACAAGTATTAAAGGACAGAACGCCGCAGGAAAGACAACTATCTTTGATGCGTTTACATGGCTTCTGTTTAATAAGAACAGTGCCGGAGAGGAAAAGTTCAATGTTCGACCACTGGATAAGGACGGAAAGCGCATTGATAACGTAGAAATTAAGGTTGTAGCCGTTCTGGATGTGGACGGCAAGGAAGTAGAGCTTTCCAAAGTGCAGAAACAGAATTGGGTTAAGAAACGTGGTACTGATACTGTTGCATTGCAGGGAAATGTCAATTCATTCGAAATTGACGGTTATCCAAAAAGTGAAGCTGATTTCAAGACTTATGTTTCCTGTCTGGCACAGAGCGAGGAAATGTTTAAGATGCTGACCAATCCACAGTATTTTTCTTCACTGAAATGGAAAGATCAGCGCGATATTCTGATGCGCCTTGCAACGGATGTATCGGATGTTGAACTGGCGCAGACAGATGCTAAGTATGTCCCATTACTTGGCGAGTTGGAGAAAGCACCATCCACAGATGATATCCGTGCTAAGTTTTCCAAAGCGTTATCTGAATGGAAAAAGAAACAGTCAGAGATCCCGGTGCGTATTGATGAAGCAGAAAAATCCAAGATTGATGTGGATGTGGCAGAGCAGGAACTTGCAAAGGTAAATCTGGTAAGAAGAATCGCTGAATGTGACAAGAAAATGGAGAATGCAGGTAGCGCGTTGGGCGATTTAAGAAGTAAGGAAATGCAGTTACAGTTTGACATGTCCGGCATCATGCAGACTATGAACAGAGAGTTGTTCAACCAGAGAACTGATATTGATGCTGCCATGTGCGGTTGCATCAATGAGTTAGACCATTTCAAGGCGACTATTTCTTTGAAAGAGAAACAGATTGCCGATAACGAAAAGGCTATTTCTGATGCCGATGCTGAACGTAATGACTTAGGTGTGAAATACAACGCAGAGAAAGCCAAGGCATTTGATGAAACACCATATCAGTTCGATGAATCCAAGTGGGTATTTGACGAAAATAGCACTGTTTGCTCATTGTGCGGTCGGAAGTTGCCAGCTGATAAGATTGAGCAGTTGAAGACTGATTTTGAAGAAAGAAAGACAAAAGCCAAGGCAGATGCAAAGCGGAAACTAAATGATTCAAAAAGTGACTTCATTACCCAGAAAGAATCCAACTTGGAAGAAATCAAGGCATATGGGTTTGCGAAGAAAAATCTGATCGAGGAACTGACAAAGAAAAATGCTGATCTGAATACAGAAATTGACGCTTTAAAGAAACAAGAACAGGATGCCATTGCAAAGAAAGAAGAACTTTCCAAGCAGTTATCCGAGATCCCGAGCGAAGCTGATTATTCGCAGAATGAAGAATATGTGAAGCTGAAAGCAGAACATGACAAGATTCTTGCTGATATTGCCAAGTTGGAATCCGAGGGCGCAGACAAGGTTGTTACTGATTTAAAAGCCGAGAAAGCCGATCTGCAGGCGCAGCTTGATGAAGTGAACAAGGTTATTGCGCAGGCGGCTAACAATGTGGCGATTGATGATCGTATCGAAACGCTTCGTGACGAGCAGAAAGAAATCGGGCAGAAAGTTGCCGATCAGGAACAGATGCTTTATCTCTTGGAAGAGTTCATTCGTTTCAAGCTGGATAAGGTTTCAGAATCTATTAACAGCCATTTCAAGACCGTAAATTTCAAACTATTTGAAATGCAGTTAAATGGCGGCATGAAAGATTGCTGTGAGTGTACTGTAAATGGCGTTCCGTATTCGACTTTGAACAGTGGTCACAGAATTGTAGCCGGACTTGATATTATCCGCTCGTTAAGCGAATTGTACGGTGTGAGCGTGCCGATTTTCGTAGATAACGCCGAATCGCTGAATGAGTTCAATGTGCCGGATATGGATACGCAGTTAATTCTTCTGACAGTATCAGAGGACAAGCAGTTGAAAGTGGAGGGGGTGTAGCATGAATAGCAAGAACATTAAGAGACATTTAGGCAATAAACTCCGTGATTGGATTGGGAGTATTGAAGATGAGAACGTAAAGGCTGTTGTGAAAGAAAATACCATTATTACTGGTGGCGCATTGGTTTCTCTTTTAACTGGCGAGCCGGTGCATGACTATGATGTATATTTCAGAACAAAAGATGCGTGTATTACTGTTGCAAAATACTATGTTGATAAGTGGAATGCTACACATGAAGATAAGCCGGTTACTCTTATGTGGGGAGAAGAACTGGAAAAGGCAACCGGTAGTGATAATGGGTCAGTAAAATGCTTTGTTCGTTCCAAAGGAATTGCAGATGAGAATGAAATGGGTGGGGACTCTATCGCCTATAATTTTGAATCTACAGCCGAGGAAGATGAATCAGTTGGAATAGAACGCGAAACAGACGAAACTGATTCAGATTCTAAAGAAAAATACAGACCACGCTTTATTACCAGTAATGCAATCAGTCTTTCTAACAAAATACAGATTGTTACGAGATTCTACGGAGAAGTAGAGGAAATTCACAAGAATTATGATTTTGTTCACTGCACTTGCGCTTGGAGTTCATGGAATAACGAAGTATTTCTTCCTCAAAAAGCATTAGAGTGCATTATAAACAAGGAATTGTATTATGTAGGCTCTAAATATCCACTTTGCTCTATCATCCGCACGAGAAAGTACATTGAACGTGGTTACCATATCAACGCTGGTCAGTATGTAAAAATGTGTATGCAGTTAAACGAACTGGATTTGAAAGATGTAAAAGTCTTAGAAGAACAGCTGACTGGCGTAGATACAACTTACTTTCAGATGATGGTTGAAGCATTACAGAAGCACATGGAAGAAACAGGTGATTCCAAGGTTGACACAACGTATGCAATGGAATTGATAAATAAATTATTTTAAAAAGTGGGGTATCAGAATGCCGAGAGTAGGGACAAGCAACAACATCACACAGCCGAATGCAAGGTGTATGTCATGCAAGCGTTGGAAGAGTGCAAGTAAGAGAGGATTCTTTGATTTTGCGGAATCTGGACATTGTTCTCTTCCGTATTGTGAGAGAGACGCAAGAAATAAAGGAAAGAGAGGAAAAATAAATGGCTAATATGATGAGTTTGAACATTAGTGATGAAGTTATTAAAGCGGCAGTTAGAGAAGAAGTAAATGCAGGAATTGTAAAAGCATTGGGAAATCCGGAAATTGTAGTTCGTGATGCTATTCATGAGATGACGGATAAGTATGTGGACAGCACGGGCGAGTTCGTGAAAAAGGATTCTTGGCGTGCGATGCCATACTTTGATTGGCTTGCAAAAAATACTATTGAAAAAACAGTAAAAGAAGAAATTGAAAAGTATATCAATGAAAACAGAGAGGAATTTGCAAAAGAAATCAGAAAACAGTTGCAGAGTACAAATTTTAAAGAAAGCATTGCAGCATCATTTTTGAAATCGCTTTCTGATATTGCAGAATCCTCTTGGAATATGCCAATAAATGTTTCCTTCGAGCAACCGGAAGACTAATTTTTGGAGGTATCAGAATGAATTATATCAAAGCAAAATTCCCAAACAGCACCAGAAGTTATACATACCGCACCGAGGATTCTGTGAAAGCCGGTGACACGGTTGTAAATGCCAATGGTGCAAAGCTGACGGTCACGGATGAAACCGTGGATATGAAGTGGGTAGAAACCTACGGTGCTGATAAGGTGGCAGTTGTGAAGAAATATGAGGAGCCGGAGAAACGGTATATTGTCGAGCGTGAGTTTGAACATGCAGGCTACAAATGTGTTGTCATATTTGGAAATGTCGGGCACAGATGCGGTTATGTCGGTATTCCAAAGAATCATCCGTTATACGGAAAGGATTACAGTGATTACCTTGAAATCAAGAAAGCCGACATTGGAGACATAACAGTGAGTGGAATTTTCCCTTTGCTTGGTGCTTGTCTTGACGAGGACGAGAGAATCCGCATCGAAGCATATTTTTCGTGCCATGGCGGTATTACATACGCAGGCGGTGGAGAACATTCAGATTATCCGATTGAAAGTGATTTTTGGTGGTTCGGATTTGATTGCGGTCATGCAGGAGATAAGTCAGATTTGGATTATGCGATACAGAAGTTTCCGAGCCATAGAAAAGAGTATCAACTACGAAAAATGGTTGAAAGTAAATATCCGATTGATGATGTCATTCGCACGGAGGAATATGTCACGGATGAATGCAAGAAGTTAGCGGAACAGTTAAAAGAATTTGAAGAAAGCAAGGAATAGATATGGTTATCAAAACAAAGAGATTTTATGTAAATGGTAAGCCTTGCAAGGTGGAGCTTAAGAAAGAGGGCGTTGATTACCTTGTAGTGATTGACGGCAATATGTATGCGAAAACTCCAAACGAGTTGTACGCAGTACGGAAATTTAATGAGATTTAATGAAAGGAAGTGTAAGTAATTATGGCAGAAGCAAAGAAACAGGAAGTAGCAGCACAAGGAAAGCAGGAAATGAATACGCAGCTTTCTTATTACGCGAACCAATACACAGGGCTTATGGAGCGTGACTTCGCAGAACACGGACTTGTGTTTGATGATTATTCCAAGCAGTGTGCTATGGCATCTATGAGTGCAATTTACAACCTTGTTACATCTAACAAAGCCGCTATGAGCAACTTGAATGGTTCTAATTTGAGACAGGTTATTGGACAGGTATCAAGCCTTAAGCTTAATGCTAATGCTGTACCCAGAGAGTGCTATTTCCAGTTGAGAAGTAAACAGGATGCAAATGGAAACTGGTACAAGGAAGTAGAAATGGGAATTGAAGGAGACGGAAACGATGCGCTTCTCCGTAACTTTGGTGTTGATGTTAAAAAGGTATATCCGGTATGGCTTGTGAAAGAAGGGGATGAATTTACATATCCGAAGCATAAAGGCGTTGAAGTTACGCCGCCGGAGTGGGAAGAAAAAGGATTATCACAGAAAGTGATCCGTGTTGTTTATCCTGTTGAAATGAATGATGGAAAAATCGAGTACATGATCGCAGAGCGTGAAAGCGTAAAAGGAAATCTTTTCGCCCATGTTCGTAATAATCTGATGAATGAGACTTTCGGTTTACTTGGAACAAAAAAAGATAAGAGTGGAAAGGTTGTACCTAGAACGAGATATGATGCTACAGATGAAGAAAAGAAAGCTATCGCAGAAAAGAAAAATGAAGTTCTGAAAGCACTTTTAGACTGTAAGACTATTGAAGATATGCTTGCCTGTGAAGTCGCAAGACCATATATGAGTGCCGCATGGCTTGATACATCGGAATCCATGATTGTCCGCAAGATGCGTAACAATGCAATCAAAAAGCACCCAAAAGACCTTAATGCTATTGCAAAACAGTCTCTTATGCAGATGGATGAAACTTATCAGCAGACGCAGGAAGAAATTGCCGAGAACGCCAATTCAGAGGATTTTGTTGTAGATGCGGAAGCAAAAGAAGTTGAAAGTGCAGCAGTCGAAGCGGAAGTTGTTGAACCGGCAGAGGATGACGAGAATTTGCCAGATTTCATGAAAGATTAGAGGTGGTCGTATGAGAGTTATATCACAAGATGGCACATTGGATGCACCTTATGAAAGGTTAATAATTACTCTCAGTGGCAACGTAAGCAAAACAGAGTATTGCATTGACGGACTTCTAAGTAATCAAAAAAATTCTTTATTTGTGAAACTTGCGGTCTATTCCGCGAAAGAAAAAGCGCGGAAAGCTATGGAAGAACTGCAATATGCGTATGCGTGCCATAATACGGTGTTGCTTGACAAAGAAAAAGCCAATGATATTCCGAATGATAAAATGACTAAAGCTGTTATTGGAGGTGTCTTTCAGTTCCCGGCAGAGGAAGAATTGGAGTAGGCTATGATTCACGTTTCATTTGACTTGGTGGATGAGTTTATTCCAAGAGTTCCAAAACAGCGGTGTGAGGGCGAAAACGACACGATTAAACGGATATGTGTAGCACCAAGCATAATTGAAGCCTTGAACGCAATACCGCAAGCCGGGTTAGTGGTACGGAATATGAAATCGCTTGGCTTGCCGGTAATCATCCATTGCTACTATCTGAAAGCTGACAAGGTCATGAGCAATGATGAAGTTCAGAAATATGTGCCGGATGCGGAATTTACTAGGGAAATGTGGATATTGGAAAAACCAAAAGCTGTGAACCGTATTGATTACGAGATTACGGACTGCATTGTCAAACAGGGCGTAGATGTTTTTGGTAACGAACAGTTTGAGGTACGGCTTCCAGAGATTGAGCGAATTAAACATCAATCCAATATTGATAATTTTTTCAAGGTTTTTTGTCATAATCCGAATGAAAGAAAAATGAGAGGAATATTTGAAAAGCAAAGTTACAGAAAAGTTCTAGCGAATTTTGATGATGAGATTATCGAGAAAGCGAAGGGAGTGATTGAAAATAAAGCTTAAAGTCCTAGGTTCCGGTTCATCCGGCAACTGCTATATTTTGGAGAATGAAAACGAAGCCTTGATAATCGAAGCTGGGTTGCCATTCATGGAAGTCAAGAAAGCCTTGAATTTCAATGTAATGAAGATAGTCGGCATGATTTCCAGCCATGAACATGGAGACCATTATAAATATTTCGAGCAATATAAAAATGCAGGAATCAATTCGGCTTGCTTTGGTACAGGAATTCCCGAATATGATGCCGATAAAATGAAGTATTATCTTGTTTCTATGGGGAAATTCAGAATTAAAATTTTTCCATTAGTACACGATGTTCCTTGCTATGGCTTTTACATTACGCATCCAGAAATGGGTAGTTTGGTGTATGCATCTGATACCGAGTACATCAAATACCGATTCAAAAATGTCAATCATTTTATGGTTGAGAGCAATTACGATATGCAGTTTGTGAACCGAGAAGAGCCAAATTACGAACACAGATTAAGAGGTCATATGAGCTTACCAACGGCACTTGACTTTATTTCTACTAACGATAATCCGGCATTGCGAAGTGTCGTTCTAATTCACTTATCAGATAAAAGCGGAGATCCCGCACTATTCAAGCGAAAGGCAGAAGAAACAATTAAATACGGAGCAGATGTTTATATTGCAGAAAAAGGATTAGAGGTTGATATGAACCTTTGCCCGTTTTGATAGGTTGAAACACCAATGTGAAAGCATAAAAGAAACCAGTTTATGCGGTATCTAACTTTTGTAGGGAATTTAATATATCACAAAACTAAATTGAAAGCCATGAGATACCTTTGGCGGTTGCTTAGTGTGACCACCAGAAAGGAGAAAAAGTTGTTATTAATTGAAGATAAAGGTCAAAAAGAGGGACAACACATTCTTAAGAACCATTATTTTGAAAATAATGAGATAGAAGTTTTACGAGCACCATTGCCGGTCGGGGACTATATTATTGCGGATGACAAGGTGTCAGACGTGATCCATAGAAAAGCAAAACGAAATATGGAAGTTAAAAAGATGGATTTTCTCGGTACATATTCTGTTGCCGTAGATACCAAAAAAGATATGCAGGAGATCATAGGGAACATCTGTGGAAAGTCACACCCACGGTTTCGAGATGAATGTATACTTGCGCAGAATAATGGAATTAAATTATATGTTCTGATTGAAAATGCAGATGGGGTAAAATCTGTTGAAGATGTTTTTAAGTGGAGAAATCAAAGATTGGAGCGTTACAACAGAATAAAATATATGCAAAGATGCGGTAAGTGGTTGAATGCTTCAATTCCAATTACACCACCAACCAGTGGTAAAACTCTTGCAAAATCAATGCTCACTATGCAGCTTAAATATGGCGTAGAATTTGTATTCTGCAGACCGGAAGAAGCCGGCAAAAAGGTAATTGAACTTCTGACAAAATGAAAAAAATTAGAACTTGGAGGTAAAAATGTCGGAAAATAAGCGGTATTACTGGCTTAAATTGATGGATGACTTCTTTGATAGCAAAAGGATCAAGAAACTCCGAAAGATGGCTGGTGGCGATACATATACGATCATCTATCTTAAGATGCAGTTGTTGTCGTTGAAAAAAGGTGGCTATCTGGAATATTCCGGATTGGAAGATGAATTTTACAAAGAGATCGCCCTTGATATTGACGAGGACGAAATCAATGTTCAAGTAACGATTCAGTATCTTCTTTCCTGCGGATTGATCCAGACAGCCGACAATATCGAGTATCTTATGCCTTTTGTGCAAGATAACCTAGGAAGCGAGACGGCAAGCACTCGTAGAAGTCGTAAATCTAGGGAAAATGCACAAAAAGCGTTGCAATGCAACAGTGGAGCAACGGAGTGCAACATTTTGCAACAAAATTGCAATGTAGAGATAGATATAGAGAAAGATATAGATACAGATACAGATATAGAGATAGAAAAAGAAAATACAAAAGAAAGCGTGCCTGCATCTGATTTGGACTTTGACGCGGAATGGGGATGGGAATACACGATCAATGCATATCCAAAGAAAACGTCGTTAACGTCTGCCAAGGTAGCATGGATGGACAAGCTTTTAGAAGTTATCGAGCCGAACAGGAAAGCCGTTGCAAAGCTGATATATGAGGCTACAGTGGCATATGTTACTGACTATATAGAGAAGAATCCAGATGATACGAACTATCGCTACATACCAAAATACGGAGACTGGCTGAAAGAGGATTGCGATTACTGGATTCGCCAAGTAGAGAAACGAAAGCAAGGTGAGGACAGTTGACGGAAGCAGAAATTGGAGTGATCGGATGTGTATTGATTGACAATGATTCCATGTACAAGGTTTATAACAAATTAAAGCCGGAAATGTTTAGTACGGAATTTTGCCAAGATACTTTTGCTGAAATGCTTGCCATGTATGATCGTGGAGAAAACATTAATGTCGTTTCACTGTCTCAGACACTTGAAAACCACAAATGGGAGCCGGAAATAATTGCAAGCGAATTGAAAGAATGCATATCTGTCACCCCAGTCTCAACGGCAATAAAAAGTTATGCGGATGCAGTTGTTAAAGATTGGCGGGCAAGGGAAACAAAAAGCCTTTTCCAGAGAGTGAGTCTTAGACCATGTGATATTGATAATTCGATTGCGGAAGTTCTTACAAGGCTTGAAGAAATCCAAGTTAATCAGTTGAAGAAATCTAAGTTGATGAAGCAAATCGTATCAGAGAACAAAGATAAATACTTCAATGATGATGTTGGAGAGGACAGGGTAAAGACAGGATTTTACCATCTTGACGATTGCCTTGGCGGTCTTGAAGGCGGAGACATTACAGTTGTTGCCGCGAGACCGGGAGTTGGTAAGTCTGCTATTGTGGCACAAATAATCGAGAATATGGCAAGAAAAGGCTATAACACTTGTTACTACAACATGGAGATGAACAACAGTCAGATTTATGAAAGGTTTGTTTCAAGAATGTCAAAGATTGGTCTGACAAGAGTTCGCAGGGCAAAGGCTTTTCTTGGTGGAGAGAAAGAAGCATTTGACAAGGCAAATGATGAACTTGAAAAATATCCGATCACAATTGACGATCAGACAAATGTTATTGAGGAAATAAGAACGCAATGCAGGCATCAAAGATATGACGTGATCGTAGTTGACTATCTGCAATTGGTACGGTGTAACCGGAAGTTCAATAACCGTGCATCCGAAGTCGGGGAAGTTTCGAAGCAATTCAAAGCACTTGCGAGAGAGCTTCACGTTCCGATCATCCTATTGTCACAGCTTAACCGAGTATCGGAAATGAATGTAACGAAAGAGCCTACAATGTCCGAATTAAGAGAATCCGGAGATATTGAGCAGGATGCTTCCAATATTATTCTTATGTGGAATTTGGATGAAGACAGAAAATTTAAAGGCTTGAAAGTTGAAAAGAATCGACAGGGTACACCGTTTAGAGAAGTTGTTCAGTTTGAAGGTGATCGTATGGAATTTATGGAGCGAACCGAAACCATTGAACAGATTCAAGCACGGATGCGACAGAAAGACGGTTTCCGAGAAGTATGTGGCGGCACACCATTTGATTAAAAGGTGAATGATTATGGCAAGTAAGAAATTTGAAAAAGGTTCCGAAGAATGGCAGTTTTTTAATGACTATTATAAATTCCGGCAGCAGTTTTATGAAGCTGATAACGAAGATGAGTGGTTCCAAGGAATGATGGAAGCAGGGGAAATGCTAATTAAAAAATATGCACGGACAAATATATCAAAATATGTTCAAAGTCTTGTATTTAGCCATTTTGAGGATGTAGAGAGGAGATGGAAGAACAAATGAGTAATGCACTGGCAAGAAAGAAAAAGCGGATGCAGCCACTTGGATATTCCAAGAGTGAACTGATCGGAATACAGAGATACGCCAAGGCACAAAGCAATGCGGATTATCTGATAGAGGAATCCTATTATAACGTCCGTATGATGGCATATCAGGCACTGCATGATAAGTTCGGATTCGGACACAAAAGAATCATAAAGGTTGAGCAGACCATTGATGCATATGTGGAGAATGCAAAGGATGGAACGACAGGCGAGGAACTTGGTTTTTATCTGAAAGATAAATGCAAGATTGACGTGCGAGAGGAAACAAATAAGATTCCGTATCGTGAGAGTTTTTATCTGGTAGAGAGAAAGATCGCACCGAACTGCATGATACAGGCAAATAAGTTTTTACTGGCACAGGTATTTAATTATTTTGCTATGTTGGGTGTCTGCCTTAAAACACAGTTTAAATTTTCGGGAAATCAGATCAGACAGGTTTATGAGAGAATCAGATATTTAATTAACTGCCTTGCTACCGGATATGAAACCATGACGGGGATCGCAAGTGTATTGGAATGGGAATGTAAGTACATTGACAAGCGTTTTATCGGAAAGACGTATGAAATATAGGAGGAATGGTTGATGGACAAGTTAGTTGTGGAACTGCAGGATGGATATTTTGTGGAGATTGATTCTCTGAATCACACCCTGAGACAGAGATATGCCGGACAGGATAAGGACGGCAATGAAAAAGAAAGCGTTCGAACAATCGGATATTTTGGAGACATGAAACAGTGCATTAAGGCTTTGTTAGAGCGTTATCCGAGGGAGTTATCTGAAAAGGCACAGATTTCCTTTGATGAATATTTAGAACTGTTGGATAAGGCTTATACGAGGTCAGAACAGCTTGTGAACAATCTTGGAAAATGACGGAGGTATAAATTGCACAGAGAAAGCAAAGAGAGACGCAGAATCATAGCAGAGATGGAAAACCGTCAGACGAGAATACCGAAGCATCCAAACCCGGATGCATTGAGAGATTTTAAGGAAGTACCGTATCAGTTACGGTACGGGAAGGAGAAAAAGGATGCTGAATAGAGAAAAATATGCGGAAGAGATTTTAAATATTGCGTGTAAGGGAGATAAAATTGCAATTTGCAACGGGAAATTGACAGCTTGTGACGATACACATTGCATAAATTGTGATTTTAGGCGTCCTTCAGAATGCCAAGAAAAAATGCTGAAATGGGCGAACAGTGAATATGTCGAACCACCAGTTGATTGGAGCAAGATTCCGGTTGATACACCGATTTTGGTTAGGACAACTGAAAAAGACGCTTGGATTCATAGATATTTTGCAAAATACAAAAATAACATGGTGTATGCATGGGAAGCGGGAGCAACATCATGGAGTGCTGGTAGCCCTGCACATATGACCGATTGGAAATATGCCAAACTTGCAGAAAGTGAGGATCAGAATGGAAATGAGTGGAATTAAAAGCCGGATAGCTGAATCATTAACAGAAGCCTGCGGATATTCGCCGCTGACGAAAGTGATTTCAGAGGAAGAGGTAAACAGGATTCTGGCAGAGGAAGAAAAGACTGGTGGGTGGATTCCGGTAACAGAGAGACTGCCGGAGGATGATAAATATATCATGATTTCATTTGAAAATTTTACATTGCCGGACATTGGCAGATATGAAGCTGATAAGGACGGAAACGGTGCATTTTATCCGGGGGACGATGAGAAAAGTTATGTGGAATACGATTTGTTCGTGAATGCTTGGATGCTACTGCCGGAGCCGTACAGGGAAAGCGAGGAATAGCATGGAGAGATTAACATATGTGGCAGAGAATGGAGAAGTTTTATTTCATCCAGCAGATTTACCGGATGATGAGGGAATTACCATTACCCAGCTTGCGAAAGATGGAAGATACAAAGCCCTGGAAGAGATTGCGGAAAGACTTGCAAATAGAGAGCAAGCCGAGGAGCAGGGATTACTTCTGCGGTTGCCATGCGGTATTGGTACAGATATATATTACATTCCAAGTGAGAAAAATTTCCGTTTAAATTTATTGGATGGACACGGGGAAGAGAACCGAGTATTTCACCAAACAGTAGACAGAATAACATTCAGAAAAAATGGATGGTATATGGAATGTGATTCCGATTTAGAGTATGGAACTGGGAGAATTTTACTTGATACAAGCTATGGAGTTACTTGGTTTTTAACAAGTGAGGAAGCCGAAGCCAAGCTGAAAGAAATGGAGGGGGAAAGCGATGTATTGTGATGGAAGATGTCAGTATTTGAACGAACGTAAACACAAATGTGAGTTGACCGGAGAAAAATTGACTTACATGAAGCAGACCGGAAGTATTTCTTTCTCCGTGCATGAACACGGAGGATTTTGCAAAGGAAAAAAGGTGGAACGCGATGGAGAATAGATTTTTATCCCGTGGAAAGCGGATTGATAATGGGGAATGGGTGGAGTGGAATATGATTACAGGTATTCCGCATGATGTACATATTTTGGATAACACCATCTGCCAGTGCACCGGATATGAGGGAATCTACGAGAAAGATATCTTCCGGTGCGAAGATGAAGATTACGTTATTAAATGGTCAGATGATTCATTGAGATGGGAAGCTACATCGTTAGAGACTGATGTAAGTGTTCCATTGGGAGATATTAATCCAGATTATATGGTTGTTATTGGAAACGAGATTGATAATCCGGAACTGTTGGAGGTGTAGGATGCCGAGAACCATAGCGTATAGAGCGGGAGGATTTACAAATTGTGGAATCGGTTACACAAAATTCAGTCAGGAGGAATTGGCAGAAATGAAAGATAGAGTCATGACGGAGAATGAAGCAATTAAGATATTGAGAAAAGATAGTTGCTATGAATGTGCACAAGGTACAGACAGCCCAGTTAATTGTGAATATAGGGAATGCAGAGTTGCGGAAGCTACTAGAGCAGCAATCAAGGCACTGGAAGAGATACAGCAGTACCGCCAGATCGGCACACTGGAAGAGTGCCGGGCGGCGATGGAGAAGCAGACGGCAAAGCGACCGAGAATTATTGGAAATGCAATGATTTGCCCATCATGCCCAAGATGTTTTAAAAGTGCTAGTCCCACTTATTGCCCGAGTTGCGGTCAAATGATTGATTGGGGGAATGAAGAATGAACAAAGAACTTAAACCATGCCCGTTCTGCGGCGGAAAAGCAATGTTCTTTACCATTGCAAATAAGTCATCACATTCGGCTGTTGTGGTAATGTTCAAAATCAAATGTATGAAATGCGGAACAGAACTTCCAAAAAGCTATGAATGTGAGATGTACATGGATCAGGACGGAGGCATCAGAACAGGGAAAGACGAGCGAACGAAAGCAACTACAGATTGGAACAGGAGGGCGAACGATGAGACTGATTGATGCGGATGCGCTGAAGAAAGATTTAAAATCGGTTACTTTAAGCAATGGAACTTTAGTAAATACAAATGCAGTATTGTATTTACTAGAAGAATATCCGACGGCTTATGATGTAGACAAGGTTGTGGAACAGTTGGGAAAATTAAAGAAAGCAGAGCAGGACAGACCAGATGATTGCGACGAGGACGGATGCGGAGACGGCGAACAAATCTACGATGACGGGAGAAGCCAGGGAAGATTTGAAGCATTTGGCAAAGCAATCGAGATTGTGAAAGGCGGTGGTGTAGATAATGCGTAAAATCGTAGAAAAAAAGATAGCATCGAAGTATTTTGATGCGGTTATCCGCGACAAAAAGAAGTTTGAAATCCGCAAGGATGAGGATGATTTACAAATAGGTGATGCAGTTATTCTGAAAGAGTGGGACGGCGAGAAGTATACCGGACGCGAGACCGGCAGAAACATCGTGTATATTCTGCGTGATGTGCCGGAGTACGGTTTAATGCCGGGATATGTGATATTTGGATGGTAAGGAGGTGGCGCAAATGGCAATTAAACCGATTTTATTCAACAAACAAATTAGTACCGAAATGGTGAGGGCAATTCTGGACGGACGGAAGACTTGCACCAGACGTGTGATAAAGCCGCAACCACAATCAAGGCTATGTTATACATATGCAGGTAGCCACAAGGGTTGTATAGGAAAATGGACATATCCAAACAGGGGAGCACACGAATTTTGGGGCGAAGAATATAAGCTTCCGGAAAATATAAAGGATGAGGAATTAAGCAAACAATGGAATTCGCCATATCACACGGACGATATACTGTACGTGAGAGAAACATGGAAAATGGCACCGAACGGATACTATTACTACGAAGATTGGCAAAGAAATGACATTGCCGATGTTACAAAGTGGAAACCATCCATCCACATGCCGAAAGAAGCTGCACGTATCTGGCTTAAGGTTATAGATGTGAGAGTAGAGCGGCTGCAGGAGATGAAGCCGGTTGATGTGATAAAAGAGGGAGCTTATCCTGATTGTTGGGATTGTCTTAATACATACGGAGAAAGCGGTTCGCAGTGCTGTTATGGGACAGAAGAACAATGCAGTCAATGTGATGAAGTGATGATGGAATGGGAAAAACTTTGGAACTCCACCATCAAGAAATCCGACATTGACCGCTACGGTTGGGATGCGAATCCTTATGTATTCGTGATAGAATTTGAGCGGTGTGAAAAACCGACGGAAATGAGGTGAATATATGAAATACTTTATAATTAATAATCTTTGTACAATCATCACTGCGTTAGTTGTAAATAAAATTGTAGCTATCTACTATATGAAAATAATAGATAGCTATGTAAATGATATCTTTGCAATGCTTAAAGAGTTAATCAGGACAACATATGTCGAGAAATGAAACGCCTAAAGGAGTTGGTTTTACTAAACGTTTTTGTAATTGAAATGTATAATCTGGATATTGATTTTGAATTTGTAGCATTTCATCACATTGCTCATATTTAAAATAAGCAGCGTCATCATGTATGGAGAGCGATGAAGGAATTTCAACTAGCCCTTGTTTAGATAGAAAACTGATGGAAAGAGATTGGCGTTCATATATAGTACATTCTGAGTTTTCTAAAAATATGTTTTGCAACACCACGGCATACAAAGATGGGTTATCAGATGTTCTAACAATATTGCAAATTGGTAACTGATAATTATCAAATATTAGTTTTAAGTTTTGAGCATCTAGTGGTGTCATGGTTTTTAATATATCCGAAAAAGAAGGGTGAACAATATCCTGTTTTTCAATATCAAGCGATGATGAAATTAAATTTGCAAACATTTCACGTAGACTTGGTTCTTCAACACAGTATTTTGCATTTTCTAATGCAGGCATTACTATTTGGGTATTTGCTTCGACACGATTTTCTTTTGGAATAGAAGTGATTTTTGAACTTAAGGATTGCTTAAATTCTTCTAAGTCTTTGGCATATTTTAATTTACGTTTTTCGGCTAATTGTGAAATACCGCCAAAGACTAAAAACCAACAATCAGATAATGTTTGACCGACATTTTTGGAAGGCAAATCTGTAAGATTTTTTAATGCATTATCAACTGATTCTGGCAAATCAGCATTTAAAACGCTGAAGTTATTAGTTATATCCTTAGACATAAAAATTCCTCCTTATGTGTAAATTAAAATCATTATACATCAAAGAGGTAAAAACTACAATAATATGAAAGGAGCCGGGACCTATCCGGATAAAAGGCGCGTCGGGTTCCTTTTGAAGAAAATGATACATGGAGAATTGATAGTTGACAATTTTGCCGGTGGGGGCGGCGCTTCCACTGGTATAGAAATGGCAACCGGATACAGTGTTGATATTGCAATCAATCATGATCCAGAAGCAATTAAGATGCATAAGGCTAATCATCCGAACACGAAGCATTACTGTGAAAACGTCTGGGCAGTTGATCCAGTAAAGGCATGCAATGGGCATCCGGTTGGACTTGCCTGGTTCTCACCGGACTGTAAGCATTTCAGTAAAGCAAAAGGTGGAAAGCCAAAGGATAAAAATATCAGAGGTCTTGCATGGGTAGCTTGCAGGTGGGCGGGACTTGTCCGACCGAGAGTCATCATGCTTGAAAATGTGGAAGAGTTCAAAACATGGGGACCATTGAACAGAGGGCACCATCCGATCAAGGCAAAGCAGGGAAAAACATTTGAAAAATTTGTACAGCAGCTTAATGATCTGGGGTACACTGTAGAATTTAAAGAACTGATTGCTGCCGATTATGGTGCACCGACCATGCGAAAGAGATTTTTCATGATCGCCCGGTGTGATGGCAAGCCGATCGTCTGGCCAGAGCCGACACACGCACCGGCAGACAGTGAAGCTGTAAAGGTGGGATTGCTGAAACCATACGTTGGAGCATATACACAGATTGATTTCAGCCGACCATGTCCGAGCATCTTTGATACTTCGGAAGAAATCAAAGAAAAATACGGAATCCGGGCAGTGAGACCGCTGGCACAAAAGACGATGGACAGGATTGCCAGAGGATTTATAAAATTCGTTTTGAATAATCCAGAGCCTTTTATCATTCAGTGTAATCATGGCGGTGAGCGTAGACCGAATGATATCAGAGAGCCGATGCCTACCATAACCGGAAAGCACGGGTACGGGATTGTGGAGCCGGTGCTTGCGCCATATATGGGAACAAATACGACAAATCATCCGGGTGGAAATTGCAAAGATCCGATACATACGATCACTACAGGAAACCAGCAGTGTTTGATTAGCCCTACATTGATCCAGTATCATTCCGAGACAGCACAGGGAGAAGTCCGGGGACAGACCATTAAAGATCCGATCATGACCGTGGATGGTTCGAACAGGTATGGACTGGTTACATCATTCTTGAGCAAATTTTATAAGAGCGGCACAGGGCAAGATTTACGAGAACCATTGCATACAATTACAACGTCAGCCGGACATTTTGGAGAGGTCAGAGCATTTTTAATAAAATATTATGGAGATGCGACCGGACAAGATATTGAAAAACCACTTGATACCGTGACAACTAAGGACAGATTTGGACTTGTGACAATCAAGGGCGTGGATTATCAGATCGTGGATATCGGACTGCGGATGCTGGAGCCACGGGAGTTATATGGATGTCAAGGATTCCCGGATGATTACATAATCGACCATGATTACACCGGCAAGACATATCCGAGAAGTGAGCAGGTACGCAGATGTGGCAATGCTGTGTGTCCACCGATACCGGCAGCACTGGTCAGAGCAAATTTACCAGAATTGTGTGTTGCAGAGCGGATGCCAAATATGCAGATAGAAGCAGAGCAGACCGGACAGCTCCGGTTTGCGTAAACCTTAAATTTTTCGGAGGTGTTGCCATGATCCAGACAGTAGAAGATAAAGTGAAAGAGTACTGCCAGTGCATCCGCAGAGAAATAGAACACTGGAAAGATATCAATCAGAACGGGTGTAATGATCCGTTCTGGTCCGATGGATGCAACATGAATCTGACACGGAATCATATCATTTATTATCAGTCAAAGATCCGCGAGGCCTGCACAGAAAATCAGTTGCCATTACCGGAGGAATATTATTTATCCCTACCGCCGGAAGTGGATAATAATTATATGGCAAATCTTAAGCAGAAACCACGGGTTGAGAGATTGCGCCAGCTAGGGAGGATCACAACCGGACGTGTTTTCCAGTACGACGAGAACCAGATGAGTTTATTTTAGAACCAGATAACAAAACCAAGAAGAGAGGAATGGTCATCTCATGAAAAATATAATAATGGATTTCGGTCTCTATTATGAAATTGCCAAAAAGAAAATCAAATTAAAACTATGGTCAGCCGAGTACTCAAAAGGATATTTATATTTTTTCCTGAACAATGTCGCAGATGTGACGGAAGAACAGTATAACGAGTACTCAAAGATGATCGATGAACTTTGAGAAAGAGAGGAAAAACAATGAATGAAATGAAAATCAGAATATCATTATACTTTGAAATTAAGGATTCAGAAATGTTTGGCGGAGAGGGTTCCGTTGGATATACAGAGCAGAATATAGGTTTTACAGTCACAGAAGAAAAGCCAAGGATTTTTGAAGAAAGTGCATACGACTATGTGAAAAGAGCCATTGCAAACATGGCGAAAAGTTTAGGCGTGAGTGAGGAATGCATCAGGACCATCAGCAAAGAGGAATATGAGGAAAATACGGAGGACTAATGCAGTGCGAAAGAAACTTATAACAGCCATCATAGCTGTAGCACTCCTGATCGCCGGATGCAGTGATACAGCAAATGTTGGAAAGAGAGGAAAACAAAATGCTCAATAATAAAGTGTACACCAAGAAATGCATCATCTGTGGGAAGCTCTTTGAAACTATCTGCGTCAGAGCACTTACCTGTGGAAAGGATTGCAGAAATGAATACCGCAGAAGAAAAGATAGGGAAAAAAGAAGCGTAAAAACATGTAGAAACAGTACATTAGATAATGTTTTAGGAAAAGCAAGAGAAGCCGGCATGAGCTACGGAAAATATGTGGCAATGATGGACGGTACACCGAAGATCTGGCAGGGAGAAGAATAAAATATTGGAGGATAGTGGCTTATGAAGTTTTCAAAACTGACTAAGCCAGAGCTTGAAACAATTATTGAAAACGCCAATTTCACGGAGCAGGAAGAAGAAATATTTTATCTTCTTGCCCGTGGACTTATTTCAAAAGAAATAGCCATGAGACTATGCGTATCAACAAGAACAGTGGAAAGAAGAATTTTTGATATTAAACAGAAAGTAAAAAAGTTAGAAGGTGAGTTAAACGGGAAATCTTTCAAATAGTGAGTTGTTGAATATTGCCATCGAAAATGGTATTATCAACATAGACACCATTCAGAAAAAAATTGAAATGAACGAAAGGAAAAAATTTATTGAAAAACACACTTACAGCATTTGGCAAGGAAAAGATGGAAAGTTTTACACATATTTGCCAGATGAAGATAATAAGAGAGGAAAGAGACTTGTAAAGAGAACATCTGAAAAAGCAATTGAAGATGAAATAGTAAAGTTCTATAAAGCTAAGGAGGATGAACCTACAGTTATTCAAGTATATTCTAATTGGATTTCTGAAAAACTTGAATATGGTGAAATAACAAGACAGACAAAGGACAAGTACGAGACAAATTTTAAAAGATTTTTTGAAAATAAGTATTTGCCGATTGCAAATAGAAAAATCCGGTACATTGATGAAGAAATATTGGAATCATTCATAAAAACAGCTATTTCAAAACTGGAACTTACGCAAAAAGCTTATTCTGATATGCGGATATTGATTAACGGAATTTTCAAATATGCAAAGAAAAAACATTATACCAGCCTGAGCATAACCAGTTTTATGGGTGATTTGGAAATTTCGGAAAAGTCATTTAAAAAGAACCATAAGTCAGACTGCGAATTGGTATTTTCTAAGGATGAGGAACTTTTAATTGAACGATTTGTAATGGAAGATGAGCCTACATTGATAGAACTTGGCATTATTTTGGCATTTAAAACAGGATTGAGAGTTGGGGAAATATCTACCCTCTCATGGTCTGATGTCGGAGAAAATAAGATACATATATCAAAGACAGAAATAAGATATAGAGATGATAATGGCAAATATGTATTTGATGTTCAAAATTTTCCTAAAAGTGATGCCGGGTTTAGAGATGTTATAATTACCGCAGATACCAAAGAACTTATGAGAAAAATAAAAATGCTCAATCCATTTGGGCAATATATTTTTATAAAAAACGGTAAACGAATAAAAGGTCAGGCATTTACAAGGCGGCTATATGTGATATGTGATAGAATAGGAATTGGTGAACGTTCAATTCACAAGGCAAGAAAGACATATGCAACAAAGTTGATAGATGGAAATGTTCCAGAATCGGTAATAAAAACACAAATGGGGCATACAGATATCAGAACAACTCTCGATCATTACTATTTTAATAACAAGACAGAGAGTGAAATGCAGGAATATATTGCAAAAGCATTATCAATGTAAAAGGTAACACGAGGTAACACCTTTGGAGATAAAGAAATTCAGTATTTATGCGGGTTTGAGAGAATTGATACCGAGTTCGAATCTCCCTTCCGCTACTTTATTTTTGTTTAAGAAAACCTTGTGAAGCCTTGATTTTACTGAAAGAAAGGAGTTTTTGAATGGTGTCTTTTCTAAAGGTCAAAATCAAAGGTAACACTAAAGGTAACACGAACGGATGTATGGACGCTTAATGCGTTCTTTTTTTTTGTATTTTTTGACGGCAAACTGTCGGAATCGTGACGGTTTTGCCGCCTTTTTTTATGCAAAAATATAATCAAAGGGAGGGATGGTGGTGTTTTCAGATGAAGTTCTTGAAAAAATTTTTGCCAGAAAAGAGTTACAGTCCTTGGACTTGTCAACGCAGTCGTCTATCATACACGCAATAGAAGATGTTTTAGAGGAGGTCAAACAGGATGAATATGAGCGGAGCATACCAGAATCCGATTTATAATCAGCAGATGCAGCAATACGGGCAGCAGTACGCATACAATCCGTATATGAATCAGCCACGCATTGATAATACACAAAATTATATGCAGGCACCGCAGCAAATTCAGCAGCAGATCCCGGTTCAAACTTTTGGCATAAATGGAAAAGTAGTTCCGGCGGTAGAAAACATCACTGCCAATGATGTGCCAATGGATGGCAGCGTTGCATTTTTCCCAAAACAGGATATGACAGAAATATACGCTAAAAGTTGGAACGCAGATGGCACAATTCGCACAATCGTTTTTAAGCCAGTTTCGCATGATACTGTTAGCAATTTATCGCATGATACTGAAAAATTGAAATTTGACCTATCAGACGAGTGCACAGGTGCATTTATGCAAAAGTTTGATGAACTTTTTGGGAAGATTGAACAGATAGAAAACCGATTAGATAAAATTCCAAGCAGTCAAAGAAAAACTTCACAGGTAAAAAAGGAGAGTGATCCAGAATGAATCCGGCACAATTATTGTTAAATCAAATGATGAATTCTCCGCAGGTTCAAAACAATCCTATGGCAAAAAATGCCATGCAAATGTATCAAAGCGGAGATACTGTCGGACTTAAGACAATGGCGGAGAATCTCTGCAAAGAAAGAGAAATTACAGTAGATGAAGCAAAACAAAAGGTTATTAGTATGTTTAATCATTAGTACATTTTGGGTTGCGCGCACAATAACCGGTTATCCCATTTGTAAATAAATCAGATGGAGGTAAACAAAATGTTTAATGGAAACGCATCTCCTAGTCTTGCTGATATTGCAGCAGTGACAGGAAACGGAAGAAACAATGATGGAATGTGGGGCGGCGATGGCTGGTGGGCTATCATTATCTTCGCTATGATTTTTGGCTGGGGCGGCTTTGGCGGCAATGGCTGGGGAGGAAACGGAGGTATGGGAGCGACAGCATCTGCATACACCGACTCTGCAATTCAGCGTGGGTTTGACACGCAGGCTATCATCGGAAAGTTAGATGGTATCACAAATGGTCTCTGTGATGGATTTTACGCACAGAATACCGCCGTTATGAACGGTTTCCATGGTGTAGACAATGCAATCTGTAACCTTGGCTACCAGACACAGCAGGGATTTAATACCACAAACGTAACACTTATGCAGGCGCAGAATGCTTTGCAGTCCCAGCTGGCTAATTGCTGCTGTGAAACCAGAGAAGCTATCCAGGGTTTGAACTACAATATGGCGCAGAACACCTGTGCACTGCAGAACACCATGAACAGCAACACAAGAGACATTATCGACAGCCAGCAGGCAGGAACAAAGGCAATCCTTGATTACCTGTGTCAGGAAAAGATTTCTTCCTTACAGGCAGAAAATAATGACTTAAGAATAGCTGCTTCACAGGATCGCCAGTCTGCATTGCTTACAACAGCAATGTCAGCGCAGACCCAGCAGATCATCAACGCTGTAAATCCGGCTGCAATCCCTGCATATGTTGTTCCAAATCCTAACGCTTATGCGTATGGCTGCGGATGCAACACAGGATGTAATTGCTAACAACTAAATAATTGAGTATCTTAATTGAGTTTAACTCGATTATGTCTGCTGTGCAGTATTGCTTATAAACACAAAGGGCAGACTATAATGTTTGCCCTTATTTTTTGAAAGAGAGGTAAATAATTATGGCAGAATTTACAGGGATTGCAATTCAAACTGTCGCGCAGGGAGAAGATGTTGCATTTACAGAAACTCCGGTATGCGCAACAAAATGCATTCTTCATAGACAGGGAAGCGGCATTGTCAAATTGAGAGGACTTACAAATCAGTTCCGGGCAAGATTTTTGGTATCTTATTCTGGAAACATTCAAATTCCTACAGGTGGCACAGTTGAAGCTATTTCACTGGCTATTGCAATTGACGGAGAACCGTTGCAGTCAACTCGAATGATTGTTACACCGGCGGCAGTTGAAAACTTCTTTAACGTTTCGGCGCAGGCATATGTGGACGTTCCTCGCGGTTGCTGTGTTACGGTAGCGGTACAGAATACGTCTACGCAGGCAATCGAAGTTCAGAACAGCAATTTAATTGCAGTCCGGGAAGCGTAAGGAGGGCGGTTTTATGGATATTATGAGAATGCACGACATGATTGAAAAACTGTCTGAATGTGCTAAATGCGAAATTGACAAAGGAATTGAAAATATAGACCCATGCGAAATGGGACAGGTTACAGATATGATGAAAGACCTTGCAGAAGCAATGTATTATCGTACATTGATGAAAGCAATGGAAGAATCCAGTGCAGATGAAACAATGGAAATGTTTGATCGATTCGATGACGGCAGAAGATTTTATGATAACTACCGCTATGCAAACGGCAGATTTGCTCCAAAGGGAAGAGGAACGCGGAGAGGATATGAAGAACCTCCGTACTGGCACATGACACCAGAAATGTACCGGGAAATGGAACACGACCGTGATATGGATCTTTCTTCCGGCAGAATGTATTACACCGAGCCTAAAATGTCATCAGAAGGTGGAATGCGTGATCGCAGAGAGGGCAAAAGCGGAATGAGCCGCAGAAGCTACATGGAAAGCAAAGAGCTTCACAAAGGCAATACGCCAGAAGACAAGGATGCAAAGATGCATGACCTTGAAAGATACATGAAAGAGCTTTCGGAGGATATGGCGGAGCTTATCTCTGACATGACACCGGAAGAGCGCACGATGACAAAGAGCAAGCTTTCAACGCTTGTTTCCAAAATGTAATGGCAGGGGCAGAAATGCCCCTGTTTGTTTGGAGGGAAAATGTTTTTTATAAATGGTATTGAATGGAAAATAGAATTTGTTCACGGCGCAAGTCATAAATTAATGCGCTCTGATGGCTCTATTAGCCTTGCTGTGACTGATTGGAATGATAGGATAATATATGTTTCGGATAAACCCCAAAATGGCTATTTGCGCAAAATACTGGCTCATGAACTTTGTCATTGTTTTTGCTTTTCCTATAACATTCATATGCCGATTGAGCAGGAAGAGTATCTTGCGGACTGGATCAGCCTGTACGGTACTGATTTGATCTATCTTTTGGATGATCTGATGTCAAACATTGATTGGAGGGCAGCATAGTGGACAAAATAGATGAATTGCTGCGGTATATTCACAGAACAAACCCGGAAATGACAAGGGAAAAGCTGATAAATGAACTAAGCAGAAGTGATTACGCCGCACGTTCTTTGCTTTTCACAAAAGAAGTTGTTTGTCAAGGAGAAAAATAGTAAAATGTTTTTGGGGTGATAGTATTGTACAATGGATGTCATACATCTTTTGATGTTATGAAAGAATATATGATCTATGGAGCGGAGCTTGATGAAAAATATCAGATCCCGATTGTCCCGGCATGCAGCTTGGATTATTTGCCGGAGGACTCCATAGATTTTGGAGAGAGCTTTTCACAAAAGATAAAAGGGCATAGAAAATTAAATGTGAATTTTTATATTGACGATTCAAAGTTTCAAAGACTGTGGAATAACCCGGATAAATACATGGAACACTTGAAGTGTTTCCATTCGGTCTGTATGCCGGATTTTAGTATTGCTACAGGCGATTGTGGTATGCCGTTTGCTTTGAATCTATATAACGTGTACCGGAATCATGCGCTTGCACATTACATGTTTCTGAACGGGATCCGTGTTATACCGTCCGTAGGCATCCCGGACAAAGATAATTATGATCTTTGTTTTGGCGGGTACAGTAAGGGTGGCGTGATCGCTGTATGCACAAATGGAAGAGTTCGGGCAAAGGCAGCTCGGATTGAGTTTTGCGAGGGATTCAAAGTAATGACAGACAGGCTACAACCGCATACAGTGTTGATCGTCGGGAAGATACCGGATGAATTGAACACAGATGTAAAGATTGTAAATTACAAATCACGCAACCAGAAAGTAAATGAGGAATTTTCGAATGGGAACAAGAACAACAAAATCACAGAAAAAACAGAAACAGACCGAGAGCCAGAGAAAGAGAAGAGAGCGAATTAGTCAAATTTCACAAGTTGCGAAATGACGCATAATAATTTACTGTGCATATTGTCTTTTCACAGTTGGAATCTCATTTTCAACTTTTGAATTTTTTTCTTCTTGGAAAACGGCTCGAATTTGAAATCAGAAATCAGAATTTTCACACCCCGGCGGTCTGCCGGTGATGTCTCCAGACGCGCCCCGGATGCTTCCCGGTGATTTCCCGGATGCATCATGGCTGTGTACCTGGGGGGAGTGTCAACGCGGCGAGATAAACACAGTGTTTACAGGCTTGCAACGTTGTAAAAACGGTTTACAGGCGTTTCGTGCTGTGCATATATAAAAGCACTGCATAGCCTTGCACAAGCCTTAAAATGGCTTGTGCGCGTTCTCTTAAGCGCATTATATGACCGGGCGTGTATCTTGTCAAGCTGCAATATATCCGGACACTGGAAAAAGCCGGGACGATCCCGGCTTAAAACGCTATATTCTCTGCATAATCACTAATCGCGATTGCAAGCTCTTTTTCATCTTCAAAAACAATACAAACCCGGATTCCCTGATTTGTCACGTTTCGGATTTCTATTTTGTTGATAAAAAATGCAGCTCTGTTTTCATAAATGTTTAAAAACGGCAGGTTCTCGTTTTTAATTCTATCACGCGCTTCATCACATGATTTTTCTAATTCCTTGATCTGGTTTTTCAAATTTTCTAATTGTGTCATTTATAAATCCTCCTTAAAATAAAATCCCTTTTGGGTAAAAACCGCCGCCGGTAGTGATCCGGCGTGCATTCTCTGCGGCGGCTAATTATAGATACAGTTCCATAAGTCCCACATTTTTATTTTCAACTAAGACAACGCCTGGGCGGACAACGGAAATATACTGTTTTACAACGTTCTCGATTCGCTCGTTGCTGTAATACGGTGCCAACTTTTGGCGTGTGTATTCTTTCGCTTCTTCAAGTGTCATCATCTTCATAAAATCAACCATCCTTTCATTGTGTGCCCTGTCTCATCGGTGCAGGTGGTGCAGTTCCTGCAGACGGCGGCAGCTTCCGCCGTTTCGACTTAATTTTTCATTGCGCAACCAGTCCAAGTTTTACAAATTGTACCGTTACAACTTATACCGCATTTTTTACAGCTATAACACATAGTATTTAAATCGTTATAATAAATGTTATATGCTTCCTGTCTTTCTGCCTGTCTAATTGCAAGAACGCGCTCAAATGCTCTTTTTACAGTCGGGAGAACAGCCGCGCCTCTTTTAATCGCCTTAGCAAGTACCGCCATTTCATCGGCTGTTTTATCGTAAATGTGTGAAATTATGTTATCAAATTCTTCTGCTGAAATATTAAGCTCTTTCAAATCCTGCTCGTATGTTCTCATATTTTCCCTTTCTGGTCTGCCATCATCAGAGCCGGGAGACCATCCCGCGGCTGACGCTCCAGATCGGAGCGTTTCGGCTATGCTATACAAATTTCGTACACATCACCCTGAACGTGTTCAAAATCAACTTTTTCAAAAACTCCGATGCTGTAAAAGTCGGCTGTAAGTGTTCCAAAGTGGTTATATTCCCAGTTGATGCCGTTTTTTTCAAATTCCTGAATCGCATTACTGTTTTTATTTCCGGATTCCCAATTAATAAATAATCCTGTTCCTCTCATGTTTACACCTCCATCTCAATTTCCAGCTTCTCAATTCTTCCGGCTTTCATTTCTTCGATGATCGCCTCCAACTCGTCAAGGATATTTCCCTCTTCTGGTTGCTGAAAAGTGTAAGTATCATTTATCTTTCCCTCAATTTTAATTTTAACTTTCATGATCGTTCCCTCCTGTTTTTGTGTTTTTTTGTTTTCCTGTTGAGATTATAATACACGATAATAGACGATATGACAATTGATATAATACACGAAAATAGACGATATAAAATAACAATTTATTGTGCAATTTGTACACAAAAATAGACGTTGACTTTTTAAAAAAAATCTACTATCTTATATATAGAAAGAGAGGTGTAGAAAATGGCTAATTATGGAGATAATGGAAGAATAGACTTTTCGAAGCTATGGTTAATCATGGATAAAAAAGAACTCAATAAACAATGGTTAAAAAATAACGGCATTCATTCAAATACTGTAGCGAAGCTGACAAAAAATGAAAATGTCACATGTGAAGTGATCTGTAATTTATGCAGGCTGTTAAATTGTCAACCGGGCGATATTATGGAATATAAAAATAAAATATAAATACATGAAAATAGACTATTGACAAATACACGATAATAGATTATTATAATATTGTCGAAAGGCAATAGGCGAAAGCCGGAAAGGAGAAAAATGAGTGAAGATATGAGTGTATTTAAAAGTTACTTGCGCAGGCTTTTACAGGATCTGAAAGATTTAAAAGAAGTTTTAAAATCTAAGGATTATGAAAAAGCGGAAAAGATGGTCGATCAGCTGATCGATGATACTCAAAAAGGAATTGAGGACAATTAAAAAGAAAGGGCTGGAGAAAATCCAGCCCGACACACAAAAAAACATACCAAGTGAATTGTGTGCTATTTGAATATAGCACATCTGGAGAAGAAAGAAAAGAGGAAAAAGCTATGTTGAAAATTTTAAAAGAGAACGGAACAATGGAAGGACATTTTGCAGTAGAGATTTTTGAGGTTGAAGATTTAGGAACGATTGCAGTAGATCGCGACACCAGTAACGGTGAGACAATGGAAGCATGGAAGTGTGACAGCACGGGCGCGGCACTGGATAAAAATGCACCAAGTTTTAGAGTAAAAGAGGTTCAGAAACCGACTTCATACGACGAGGACGGAGAACCGGATCAGTGGCAACTTGTAGGATTTGATGTTGAATAATAAGATTTAGGCGGCTTGAAATACAGCCGTCTTTTTTGTGAAAAACGTAGAAAATCTTTGTAAGAATTTCATAAAATTTCAAAAATGATAATTTTATTACAGACAAGGCAAAATGATAGAATAGTATTAGTTTTGTTGCAATGCAACACCTCTGCAACAAATTGCAACGTAGATATAGACACTAGAGTAAGAGAAAGATTATATTTTCTCTTGTAATATTAAAAATATATATTATAAATAAGGCAGTATATTTATATAAATAATATATATAATATACAGGCTTAAAATTTAATTTTAAAATATATCTTGACAAGAAAATGATAGAATGATATTGTTTTATTAAATCAAAAACGCATTCGGGCAACGGGCGGAACTGATCCGTCGAGGTCCCGAAAGAAACGGACTTCATGCAGCCGGTACAGTCGAGATCATTGTGATCTGATTGTATCAGTTGCATTTTTTTATTTTAAGTATTCCAGTACTGGAGAGAGGAGATATATAACATGTCAGCAGTTGAAAATCAGGAAATAAATAATAATACCGTTGATGTCTTTAAAGATGACATTGACATGTATATACATCTCTGGATGGAAGAGAGAAACATTGAGGACATGTGTAAAGTATCGCAGAACAGATGGTATAACTGCTGTAAATATATTTATGAACATGTGTTTAAAATGAATCCCAAGTACTTGAAGGATGATAAAAATATAAATAATCAGTACGACACAGAGAAGGTTGATAATATATTAAATTTATATATCGATTTGTGTAACGATTATGAAAAGATTATTAATATTACAGGGTTTACATTCTTCACTGGAATACATAGAGATACATTAAATGGATGGGTTAATGGCGTGCAGCTAGGCTCATCAGGTTCCGACATTTGCAAAAAAATTGACGAAATGCGTGAGGAAAGTTTGGTAGGTTTACAGGTTTCCGGCAAAGGAAACCCCATGAACTACATGCCGTCACTGAATAAGTACTGCGGCTTTAATATGCCGGGCGTTAGAGATCAGGGATCCAGAGCAAGAGCGTTGACAGCTTCGGAGCTCCCCAAACTTGGGAACGGGAATTGTGCGAGATTGCCGGACAACTTTGACAATTCGAGACCGAACAGCAGTGAAATCGTGATAGACAATTCGAACAATTTAAAGCCCAGTGTTTAATGGTCTTAAGGCGCATTAAATCGTTGATACATTACACAAAACAAGGGTTTTGCGAATAGTTGTAAAATACGAATGGAATTTAACGAACAATTCAAACAATTTATCAATGTTCAAAGCATGATTCGGCATGGATGGGGAGGGGGTTTGATAGGTTGAGAAAATCAGCACTACTAAGTCCTTTAAATATCCTCAAAAACAAAAAGAGATTGGATGGAAAAGTATGAGAGTAGTATCACAAAGCAAAGACGTTTCGCTTGATTTTGACCGAGCGGTATTCACAGCAAATCATGGAATGATAACTGCTATGGTTGATGGAAAAACGTTTACCATTGGGACGTATGCAAATTTAGGTAGAGAAAAAGAAGTATTCTCTGATATGCACAAGGCATTTTCGGCTTTTCAAGTTATTAGCACAAACATGGATAAACAACAGGTGGCCGAAATGTTTGCAGTATCTAAAAACATATCGATCAGATGCGTTGAGATGAATGATCCTTGTATGGGAATAACTGTATTTGATAACATGGTCTATTACATGCCGGAAAAGTAGTGTTAATATAGCGCTATCGCCAAGCGGTAAGGCACTGGATTTTGATTCCAGTATTCGCAGGTTCGAATCCTGCTAAAGAAACTTGTGAGAGGAAAACAACCATGGTAATTATTAAAACGATTATATCGACGCTGGATGTTATTTTTATGCTGATACTATTTGTATCTGGCAGAGAATCCAAAGACAAAGAAACAGCAATTGCATTATGGGTACTTGTGATGTTGCTGTTGATGAACATGTTTCTGATGTGGAGGTAACAGAATGTTTTATAGTCCAATATTTGGTATTTGCTTTCAGCTGCCTATCATTTGTGCAGTGGAAAGAATACATATAAATCACGAAAATGAACCGGGAAAAAGGTCAGGTATTATTGCTTTGGATAGCGACGCCGAGCACCAGAGCGAGAAATCGGAGCATCCGGTATAACTTAAGCTCACAGGCAAAAACAGCTTGAATCAGAATAACTCGGCGTGCGATTCAATACTGATGTCTGTGAGCAAATATAAAATAAGATAAAAATCCTACATTTCGGCATTCAAATATGCCATAGTGGAACGTAGCTCAGCTGGTAGAGCATTCAATCGGTCGCAGGTTCGATTCCTGCCGCTCCACTGGAGGAATGGATTTAACGATTCATTCCGTACAAGATCTTCTTGGTGTTTTTCATGACATCTCCTTTCGCCACTAGGACGATTCTGTTAAGGACGGTGCGAGACAGTCTGGTGGTGGTCGCCGCAGATAGCGGTATTTGATGTAAGCCTATATGGTGATGAATGATGATTGTTCCGTAATTTGCTGACAAGCAATCCATATAGCAGTCAGACTTGATAGTTCGGGTGCCTATCCCACGGTGCCTGAGCTGTCAAAGATATAATTCCCCCATATAGTTAGGCAGTGGCAGAATGGGTATTGCAGGTAAAGAAACCTATCGGTAAGAGTGTTGCCAAGTGGCAGACGGGCGATCATCCGTAGTCAGCAACCACACCTTTTCTGAAGCCGATAATGCAAGGTTCGAATCCTTGCTTGTCTAAGCGGTCAAATTATGCTGTTTGCTTGCATGCGCTCTATGGTTTGGCTGTAATCGGCATTTTGTATGCCTAGTGCAACGCATGGCACGATAAACATTATTGCTAACCGTCTGATGGCGGTTTCGGAACGTAGCTTAATTGGTAAAAGTGGCGTGTACACGGAAAACAACAACGAGAGCCGGATTGAAGGTTCGAATCCTTCCGTTCCGATGGTGCCGAGCTGATCTGATACTGTATGCGTAGCGCGGTCGCGTACAGAGATATGGAGTGAGGTGTCCGCGCATTTTGGGGAAGCGGCAACGATTGGCGGTGTTGCGGCTGACTGTAAATCAGTTTCCAAGTGGTAAACAATAGAGGTTCGATTCCTCTCTTCCCTATTTCACTCAACTCCCTAAAAACACTGTTTGGCAGGTGCGTGGTAGACAGTTGTAATGGATGGGTTGTTTAAGAAATCGCACCATCAAGATGCAGTGTTCCCATAATGGAATTGGAGCCGGTTGCTATCCGGTCGGGCTGAAAAGGCCTTGTAGGTTCGAATCCTGCACACTGCGCTATGCCAGATAGCGACTGGCTGATTTGAGAGTTGCGGACACCTCAAAAAGAATGAAAATGCTGCGGGCTGGTATCCGGTTCGCAGAAACGCATAATGGAACATAGCTCAGTGGTAGAGCTTCCGGCTTATATCCGGAGAGTCTTGGGTTCGATTCCCAATGTTCCGATTAAGGGAAACGATTATAGCATACGAGTTGGAAGGATGAGTAGATATGCTAAGTGAATTTGTTGACCATATACGGGACAATTACGATCTGGATATTTTTACGAGGGTTTGAATATGTGTGAATTTTGCGATGGCAGAGAGAAAAGGATTGAAAATGGGTTCACGTATGGAAATGCTCACATAGAAAAAACTAATTTTGGCTACACCTATTCGCTTCGCTATGACAATAGCGCTAATGAATACGGAGAAGGGGCATTTGAGATTAACTACTGCCCTATCTGCGGCAGAAAGTTGGTGGAAGAATGATTACGCAGAAAGATGTTCATAACAATATAGTTGCAAATGCAAGCTATTGGC
>OIYS01000098.1_pt1 | contig 61259 bp, 62 predicted proteins | sample 1588271 | NCBI WGS metagenome assembly OIYS01 (sample SAMN03283286) | human gut metagenome | biome: human-associated habitat; material: feces | host: Homo sapiens | place: Peru | collected 2012 | reverse complement strand
AGAATCGAACTCGCGCGACCAGGTCGGAAGCATGGCATTCTACCACTAAATTATATCCGCACTTTGTTGTAGTAAATACAACAAGCTTATATATATTATAAAATATTAAATTAGTTTTTGCAATAATTAATTAATAACCTTTTGATTCTTCTAAACTTTCATCATTATCGATAAAATCTTGAATATCTATTATTCTAAAAGATTCTTTAGTATCTCTTACAATTACTTGCGTTAATCCAGCATTTATTATCATTTTTTTACACAAGGCACAAGGATTAGCATTTTGAACATATGTATTATCATTATAATTTATACCTACCAAATATAAGGTTCCATTAAGCATATCTTTTCTGCTAGCACTAATAATAGCATTTTGTTCTGCATGAACACTTCTACATAATTCATAACGTTCACCACGTGGAACTTGTAATTCTTCCCTTAAACATGATTTTAAATCACAGCAATTTTTGCGCCCTCTGGGTGCACCATTATAACCAGTAGAAATTATTTCATCATTTTTTACTATAATTGCTCCAAAATTTCTTCTAATGCAAGTACTTCTTTTGGTAACAGTTTCTGCAATATCTAAATAATAGTTTATTTTATCAATTCTATCCATTACAAGACCTCCTATTTAAAACTTTAAAATATTATACCATAAAAATTGAAAAAGAAATAGAAATATGATATATTAAACATATTAACGAAAAAAAGAGGGATAGAATGAGTTTGTTATTTAACAATAATATTGAAAACACAAAGGTCTATGCATTTGTTGGGCCTTCTGGAACAGGAAAAAGTTATAGAGCGCAGATGGTGGCAAATGAAAATGGAATAAGCTATATAATAGACGATGGACTTTTAATAAAGGAAAATAATGTCATAGCGGGAACGTCTGCAAAAAAGGCTCCTACTAAAATAGAAACGGTTAAAAGAGCTATTTTTGTGAATGAACAGGAAAAACAAGAAATGAAAAAAGCTATAAAAAAATACAAGCCAGAAGCAATTTTAATATTGGGTACTTCTGACGGAATGGTAGAAAAAATAGCAGAAAATTTGGGATTGCAAAAACCTGCAAAGACCATATATATAAATGAAGTCGCAACAGAAACGGAGATGCAAACCGCCAAAACAATAAGGAAGACAGAAGGAAAACACGTAATACCTGTGCCAACATTTGAAATAAAAAAAGATTTTTCAGGCTATATATTAGATCCGTTACAAATATTTAAATCAAAGGGAAAAGGAAATGCACCATATATATCTGAAAAGTCAATAATAAGACCAACATTCAGCTATTTAGGAAATTTTGTAATATCAGATACAGTTTTTAGACAGATTGCAGAATATTTGGCTAAAAGAACAGATGCAATAAATAAAATTATAAGAATTAGAGTAGAAAAAACACCGGAGGGACCGACAATTTATATGGAAGTGATTGTTACATATGGTTATAATGTATTAGTTGCGTTGCGAGAATTTAAAGAAAAAGTTATAAAGGAAATAGAAAAATTAACAACAATGAACGTAGTTGATATTACGATTGTTGCAAAAGGTATATATATGCCTGAAGAAAAAAAAGATATTTAAATTAATGGAAAGGATAAGGTTATTATGAGCTTTATAGTTGCAATAGATGGACCAGCGGGAACTGGAAAGGGAACAATTACAAAATTAATTGCAAAAGACTTTGGACTTATTAATATAGATACGGGAGCGACATATAGATGTGTTACATTAGAAATGATTAACCAAAATGTTTCTATAAACGAAAGAGATAAGATAATAAAAATATCAGAAACTATAAAAATAGATATAAAAAATAATGAAGGCATACAAACTATTTTCCTAAATGGAGAAGATGTTACAGATAAAATAAGAAGTAAAGAAGTAACAGCTTTAGTTTCACAGGTCTCTGCTATAGTAGAAGTAAGGTTAAATATGGTAAAATTGCAAAGAAAATTAGCAGAAGGAAAAGATGTTATTATGGAAGGAAGAGACATTACAACATATGTATTTCCAAATGCAGATGTAAAAATATATTTAGATGCAGATGTAAAAGAAAGAGCTAGAAGAAGGTATAAAGAAAACCTAGAAAAGGGCATAAATATGACCTATGAGGAAGTCTTAGAAAAAATAAAAATTAGAGATCATAATGACAGCAACAAAGAAATAGGTTCGTTAAAAATTGCAGAAGATGCTATAGTTATTGATACTACATATTTGACAATAGAACAAGTTAAAGAAAAAGTAGCTGATATAATAAATAAAGCGAAAGGAGGTCAACAATGTTAAGAAAAATAGTTGTTTTTCTGGTATATATATTTAATCTTGTAGTATTTAGAGTAGAAAAAAATGGAGAAGAAAATATAAAGGAAAAAGGGGCATATTTGATATGTGCTAATCATAGGTCAAACTGGGATGCACCAATATTGGTATCAAATTTAAAAAGAAAAGTATATGTAATGGCAAAAGCAGAATTATTTAAAAATAAATTCATTAAATGGTTTGGCAGAAAGTGTTGTGTATTTCCTGTTAAAAGGGGAATGAGAGATATAGAGTCTATAAAGTATTCATTAAATTTATTAAAAGATGGGGAAATATTGGTTATATTTCCAGAAGGAACAAGAAATGGAATGGAGAAAAATGGAAAAGCACAAAATGGAGTGGCCTATATGGCGATAAGAACAGGAGTTCCGGTAATCCCAGTTGGAATTCAAGGAGAGATGAAGCCTTTTAAAAAAGTAAAATTAAATATAGGGGAACCATTGGACTTTAGCCAGTATAAAACAAATAAACCTGAAAAAGAAATACTAGATAAGGTAAGCAAAGAAATAATGGATAACATAATTATGTTGACAAATGAAAAGAAATAGGGTAAAATATAAGGGTTAGTAATATAGAAATTAACATAAAAATACAAAGAAAAGAGAAGGGGAAAAATGATAAACGAAAACATAAGAAATATAGCAATTATAGCACACGTAGACCATGGCAAAACAACACTTGTAGATGCACTTTTAAAACAAAGCCATATATTTAGAGAAAATGAGCAAGTACAAGAAAGAGTAATGGATTCAAATGATTTGGAGAAAGAAAGAGGAATAACAATTCTTTCTAAAAACACATCCGTAATGTACAAAGACATCAAAATTAATATAGTAGATACACCAGGACATGCTGACTTTGGAGGAGAAGTTGAACGTGTTTTAAAAATGGTTGATGGTGTACTTTTATTGGTGGATGCTTTTGAAGGCCCAATGCCTCAAACAAGAGAAGTATTAAAAAAATCTCTTGCATTAAATTTAAAACCAATAGTAGTAATTAATAAAATAGATAGACCAGGTGCAAATCCACTAAAAGTAGTTGACCAAGTATTAGAATTATTTATAGAATTAAACGCAACAGATGAACAACTAGATTTTCCGGTTGTTTATGCATCTGCAAAAAATGGAATTGCAAAAATGAACTTAGACGAAGAAAGCGATAATGTAAATTGCATTTTTGAGACCATAATAAATAATATTGAGCCTCCAAAATGTGATATAGATGGAACAATGCAAATGTTAGTATCAAATATAGACTATGATGAATATTTAGGAAGAATAGCAGTAGGAAGAGTAGAGAGAGGAACAATAAACAATGGAACAACAGTAGCTGTTTGCAAAAAGGATAAAACAGAACAAGGCAAAATAGCAAAATTATTTACATATGTAGGATTAAAGAGAACAGAGGTTGAAAGTGTTTCTGCAGGGGATATAGTTTGTTTATCAGGTATTTCGGATATAAACATAGGGGATACAATTTGTGATGTAAATAATCCAGAAAAAATAGATTTTGTAGATATAGATGAACCAACAGTATCTATGACATTTAGTGTAAACAATGGTCCATTTGCAGGAAAAGAAGGTCAATTTGTAACCTCAAGACATATAAGAGATAGATTATTTAAAGAGCTAGAAAGAAATGTTAGTTTAAGAGTAAAAGAAACAGATTCTGCAGATAGTTTTGAGGTTTGCGGTCGTGGAGAATTGCACTTATCTGTTTTAATAGAGACTATGAGGAGAGAAGGTTTTGAATTATTAGTTTCTAGACCAAAAGTAATAATAAAGGAAATAGATGGAGTTAAATGTGAGCCTATGGAAAGACTTGTAGTTAACGTTCCAGATGAATGCATAGGTAATGTTATAGAAAAATTGGGAAGAAGAAAAGCAGAAATGCTTAATATGGAACCAGCAGAAGTTGGACATACAAAGGTAGAATTTAAAGTTCCTGCTAGAGGGTTAATTGGTTATAGAACAGAATTCTTAACAGATACAAAAGGTGTAGGAACAATGAATAGTATTTTTGACTGCTATGAGCCATATAAAGGTGAAATACAAGCAAGAACAAGAGGAGTACTTGTGGCATTTGAACAAGGAACATCAATAACATATGGATTATATAATGCTCAAGAAAGAGGAGAGTTGTTTATAGGACCAGGTGTTGATGTATATGAAGGAATGATAGTAGGCATAAATTCTAGAAATGAGGATATATCAATAAATGTATGCAAAGAAAAACACCTAACTAATACAAGGGCTTCTGGTTCAGATGACGCTTTACGTTTAGTGCCACCAATTCAGTTATCACTAGAAAAAGCAATAGAATTTATAGAAGAAGATGAGTTAGTGGAAGTTACACCAAAAAACTTAAGACTAAGAAAGAAAATATTAGATAATAAGACAAGAGAAAGAATGGCGGCAAGAGCAAAGAAATGATAGTGTAAAGTAATCCATGAAAAATGTAGGGGCGATTTTAATCGCCCGCACTTCAAAGAAATAAAGGAGGAATAAGAATGAGTAAACGAGACATTCATGAGAATAAGTGGAGGAGGGGGGGAGGTAAATATTATCGCGCAAAAGCACATTATTCAATTACAGCTAAGATAGGACATAAGAAAAATGAGAATGATGAAAAAATTCGTGGAATTAATAAAGTAAGAGATGAACTTATGCAAAAAATTGATAGTGTAACAAGATCTTATGCAGGTAAGTGTGCAGGAAGAATGTTAAGTGATGTGGTTAATGAGATATATGGTATATTTGCAGAAGAATGTGAGAAACTTAGAGAAGCTGGTTATGTAGAATCCGTTAGCGAAGAAATAATTAAAAATAGAATAAAGGATGTATTAATTAGAGAATATAATAAGCTAAATGCTAGTGGGGGAAAGCCAATAACAAATGGAGTGCATGATGAAAGATAGCATTAAGCAGAAAGCTTTGGAAAACCATATTCCAATATTAATGGATGATACATTAGAAGTTATAGCCAAGATATTAAAACAGAATAATCCCAAAAGCATATTGGAAATAGGAACTGCTGTGGGTTATTCTGCAATATGCTTTTCTGAGTTTCTTACAGAAGGTGGAAAAATAGATACAATAGAGAGAGATGTTCAAAGAGCAGAAGAGGCGATTGAGAACATAAAACAAGTTGGGGTAGAAGATAAAATAAATGTAATAATAGGTGATGCTGTAGATATTCTCCCTACACTAAACAATAAATATGATATTGTTTTTATTGATGCTGCAAAAGGAAAGTATCCATTTTTCCTAGAACAAGCTATTAGAATGATTAATAAAAATGGAATAATAATAGCAGATAATGTTTTATATAAAGGCTATGTATTGGGCGATTATAACAAACATAAGCAACGAACAGCAGTAAGAAACTTAAGAGAGTATATATATAAAATAACAAATACCCCTAATATTCAAACAGAAATATTAGAGGTAGGAGATGGATTAGCTATTTCTAAAATGATTTAAATAATATATCGTATACAAGAAAGGACGGTGTCTGCTATAAAAACAACCAAAACAGTTGATATAGCAGTCACTTGAATTTTATGTGGGATTTTTGCTAAAATTAAATTGACATGTTTTTTTATAAAAGGATACAAATGATTTATAAAAAGTATGGCAATAAACCCCCATGCAAATGCGTGAAAAATACTAATACGACCATTTATATTTAAAAAGCGCTCAGAATAGTCCCACCATTTTAAACCGAATAAAGCATCCAAACCAAAACTTACAATATATTCGAAAAAAGTGAATATAGCAACTGAAGAAAAAAATAACTTTATTGAATTTTTTCTATATTTACTTAAAATTATTATTAAAATTAATGCACCATATCCATAAATAGGGCATATTGGACCATATAAAAAGCCTCTTTTAGAAAAATAGCCCATTACATAAGCACAATAAAAGGTTTCCATTATCCAACCCAATAATGCAAATGTAAAAAAATAGATTATGTATATGCAATGCCTAGATAGTTTTTTATTATTAATTTCCATATATAATGCTCCTTTAACATTAATATAATAACAGATTATACTAAAAAAGTAAAATAAATTTATGAAAATTATGAAATGATTTATAATTATTTAAGTAATAATTATGGATTGATGAAAGGAATGATGGTTAATATGAAAAAAGTAGAATTATTGGCTCCGGCAGGTTCTTTTGAAAAGGCTAAAACAGCTTTTTTATACGGCGCAGACGCTGTTTATTGCGGAACAGGAAGTCTGTCACTAAGAAGTAGATCAGAAGTGAATGATAATGAATTAGCAAAAACGATACAATACGCACATAGTATAGGCAAAAAAGTTTATGCGGCAATTAATATTTATGCTTGGGATAGTTATTATGATGAAATAAAAAAACAAGCAAAAATGCTAAATGAATTAAAGGTAGATGGAATTATTGCTTCAGATGGAGGAGTAATTGATGTTATAAAAAAAGAAGCACCAGATATAGATATACATATAAGTACACAAGCAAATACGGTTAGTTATCATAGTGCAAATTTTTGGCATAAAAATGGTGCTAAAAGAGTAATTTTGGGAAGAGAATTAAACAAAGAACAAATTAAGGAAATAATTAAAAATAAAGAAGCGGGATTGGAAGTAGAAATATTTGTACATGGAGCAATTTGCTTTGGATATTCGGGTAGGTGCTTTTTAAGTGACTTTTTAGCAAGTAGAAGTGCAAATTTAGGTGATTGTGCACAAAGTTGCAGATGGGCATATAATGTGTATGTAGAAGAAAACAATAACCCAGGAAATTTGATGCCTGTAGAACATGATGAAAAGGGAACATATATATTTTCATCAAAGGATTTATGTTTGATAAAAGAAATTCCAGAAATAATAGATATGGGAGTAGAAAGTCTAAAAATTGAAGGAAGATTAAAAACAGAATATTATTTAGCATCAGTAGTTAATGCATACAGAAATGCTATAGATGATTATATGAAAAATCCAAATGAATATGATTATAATAAATATTTAAAAGAACTGGAAAAAACTAAAACAAGGGGATTAACAACATTTTATTTTAATGACAGAAATAATAAGGATTTTCAAGAATATGATGGAAAGCAATACAATCCTAACTTTGAATTTGGAGGAAAGGTATTAGAAAACCAAGCAAATAAAACATTAATAGAAATACGCAATAAATTAAGTATAGGAGATAAAATGGAAATATTAATTCCAGGAAAAATAGAAGTTGAAGAGTTTACCATACAAAAAATGTGGGATTATGATACTGAAGAAGAGATTACAACCGTAAATCCAGGGAAACAAGGACAAACTGTAAAATTAGAACTGCCAATTGAAGCAAAAACAGGATGGATATTAAGAAGAAGAAAATAAAATATTATTTTTCTTCAAGCTTTTCGAAATTTAGAGCTAAACAGAAACAAATAATAAATAAACCAATGGAAATAATACCTTCAAAATTCAAATTGAAAGAAGGAATTAACACTAAAACAGAACCAATTATAAAACCAATAATGCAATAAAAAGTTTTGGTGTAATAATAGTCTAAAAGATATTTTATTAAATTTAAAAATACAAGCCCACCAATAATAACGCCAATTCCCAATGGAAATAAAACTGGCAAGTATAGGGTTGAAATAGAATCTAAATAAATATTATATATACCAAGTAATATTAAAATTACACTACTACTAACACCAGGAACAACAATTCCTATGGACATTAAAAAACCACACAAAACAAGGTAGAAAAAATTTGAGTTTTCAATTGAAGGAAAATTAATATTACATTTATTTTCAATGAAAATAAGCAAAACGGCAATAGCAAAAGTTGCAATTAAATACAACATATAAGTTAAGCGAAAGCCAACATCTTTATTGGCTTTTTTGCATAAAATAGGAACTTCTCCTACTATTAATCCGATAAATGCAAATTTTGTTGGCGTTGGAAAAGTGGTAAATAGAAATTTTAGGACATTTCCTAAAGCTATAATACCAACAAAACTGCCAGATGCAATTGGAAATAAAAATTTAAAATTATTTTTAGTGTCTTTAAAAAAATTTAAAACACTATTTACTAGTTTTTCGTATATACCAAATATTACGCATAAAACTCCACTGCTTATTCCAGGAAGTATTGCGCCAGCGCCTATTAAAATACCAATACAAAAATTTAAAATGTAATTCATAAAATACCTCTATATAAAAATATTATATAGAGGTAAAAAATATTACAATTATTCCTCAATTATTTCTTGAGCTAATTTGCCTATAGCTTTTGTTTCAATTCTGGATACATAAGAACGTGATATTCCCATCATTTGCGCTATTTCACTTTGCGTTTTTGGCTTATCACCATTTAGGCCAAATCTTAACTCTAGGATAGTTTTTTCTCTTAGTTTAAGTACTTCTTTCATTTTATTATATAATTTTTTTATTTTGAATTTTAAATCAACTTCATCTTCTATAGGCTTGCTATTACTTTCTAAAATTTCCTGAAGGGTTATAGTATTATCATCTTTATCTTTCCCAATTGGATCTTCCAAGTATACTTCTGCACTTAATTTTTTAGTACTTCTTAAATACATTAAAATTTCATTATCAACGCATCTAGAAACATATGTAGCAAGACGTACACCCTTAGAAGAATTGAAACTATTAATACCTTTTATTAACCCAATAGTACCAATTGAGATTAAATCATCTAATTCAATATTGGTGGAACTATATTTTTTACAAACATGAGCTACAAGTCTTAGATTTCGTTCAATTAAAATGTTTTTTGCTTCATCATTTCCTTGAGAAAGTAGTTCCAAATAATATTGTTCTTCACTAGAAGAAAGTGGCTCAGGAAATAAACTATTGTTAGAAATATAACCAACTAAAAATATAGCAGATTCTAAATAATGTAAAAAACCATCTAGTAAAAATGCAAGCATAAAAACCTCCATAAAAATATTTTTTTAGACCATTTGCTAAATTATATGAACAGAAAAAAATAAAGTGCATGACTTATTAAATAAAAATAAAAAAAGTTGAGTTTATCCTTGATATTTTACGTAGTTTATTGTATTATATAATATGTAAGAAAAATGGAATAAAGGATGAAATATAAGATATAGAAAGGGGAAAAGCTATGAAAAAATTTATAGCAGTCATAACAATTTTTATGTGCCTATTAAGTGCAACCACAGTATACGCAGCAAATACAGAAAATGTAATAGAACCAACGAAAACAAGTGGAACTCTAGTTGAAATTAAGCAAAAAGAAATTAAAACAATGGAAGATTATGTAGAACAATATGGGAATGAAACATATGGATATGTTGCATACATACTAAACTTAGTTAGAATATATAGTATACCTTTTTGTTTTGTAGGAATAGTTATTAGTGCTATATATCGTTACGTAATAGGAATAAGAAAACTGGATGTGCAAGACAAAGGCTTTGGTGTAATGATAGGCATAGTAACAGTTTTAGTAATATGCCAAATATTACCATTGATTTTTGCAATAGTAGTAAAAGGTTGGAGGGGTTAAACAAATGAAGGTATTGTTTGCAGTTGGCAATGAAAAAATATCAGAAGCGATTATCAAAGAATATCAACAAAATTACAAAGAAATAATAACTGGAAAAAATGTATATTATTTTAATGCAATACAGAAGGAATTACAAAAAGACAAGTCGTATGATAGAATAATTATAAGTGAAGATTTGGAAGCATTTTCAAACAATAATTATGACGAGATTGATAGATTTATATTTGGAAAGTTAGATAATATATCAGATGAAGCGGCAAACAATTCAGGAGAAGACATACCAATAATACTTATATGTAATGACAGAAGAAACAAATCTGAGACTTTTTTGGTTAAAATTTTTGGAATAGGGATATATAATGCTTTAATGGGACAGAACAGAAGTATAGCAGAATTATGTAAGTTACTTAATAAACCACGTACAAAAAAAGAAGCAAAAATATATTATAAAATAGAGTCCGAAGATGTAGATTATAAGGTAGAAAACGAAGAAGACGTAAGCGAGACAGAAATTCAAAATATCATTAATCACTATAAAAAGTTAGGCAAAAATGAAGAAAAATATATTGAAAGCTTTAATAGTATTGCAACTCAATATACAGATGCACAATTAAGATTAATTGCACAATTTTTACCATTAAATGTTAAAGCTGTACTTGAGGCTAGATGTGAAAAATATCAAAAAATTGTAAGCTATGGTTCTAGCAGAAGCTCAGATGGGAAAAATAAAAAAACTCAAACAGCATATGAACCACCAAGTGTTAAAGTTAAAAAGATAAAATCTAATATTAATGATAAAGAAGAAAATAAAAAAATAAAACTGATAGAAGAACAGTTAAAAAAGAATAAATTAACCAAACCAGTAATTATACCAGAAGAAGTAAATGTATCAAATGTAAAAAAAGTTAAAACCAAACCAATAGAAGTGCAAGAAAAATTGAAAAAAGATCAACTAGATGAAAAAGAAAAAACTAGTATAACTGAAGAGATAAAAACAGCGAAAGATATGAAAAAAGAAATAGAAGAAACACCACTAAGAAAAAGAGGAAGACCTAAAAAGGAAACTATTGCAGACAACAGTGAAGTAGAACCTCAAATAAAGAAAAAAAGAGGAAGGCCTAGAAAGGAACAGTCAGAAATAGATAACAGTGATATACGAGATGATTCTGAGCCAAAGGATATTGTTAATTTGTTTGATATGGATGAAGAAAAAGAAGATGATATTTTGCCAGGCTTTGAGGACATAGAAGAAACAACATTGCCGGGGTTAGATGATAAACTTCCTGAATCTGAAGAAATTGAAGAAAATGATAATATATTGCCAGGCCTTGAAGAGAGCAACGAAAAAGGAAGTTCATTGTCAGAATCAAACGAAGAACAGCAAAATATACTACCAGGATTTGAGGATTTTAGTAAAATATCAGACGAAGATGATACAGTGCCTAAGTTTGAAAGTTTAGATAGGAATGAATACACAAATAAGGTTGCAAGCGAACAAGAGCAAAAAATAGAACCAATTAAAAATGCAGATATCAATATGAATTTGTCTAGCTTACTCACAAAAGATAAGAAAATAGTGGCTTTTGTAGGAACTTCAAAAAATGGGACATCCTTTATAGTTAATAATATAGCACAATTATTATCAGAAAAAGGCATAAAAACAGCAATACTTGATTTGACAAAAAATAAAAATGCATATTATGTATATACGGACAATCAAGAAGAATTAAGACAAACAGCAATTTCTTCTATACCAAACTTAATTAATGGAATAGTAGAAGGAATTGTGGTAAACAAAAATTTAAGTGTATTTACTACTTTACCAAATGAAAATGATGTAATAAATAATTATTCTGAGATACTGGAAACTTTAATTAAAAATTATTCATTAATATTATTGGACTGTGATTTTGAAACAAATTTTGGATATTTTAAAGAAGCACAAGAAATTTATTTGGTGCAAAGCTTTGATGTCTTAACAATTCAACCATTAACAGCATTTTTAAGGGATTTGAAAGCAAAAAATATTTTAAATCCAGAAAAATTAAGAATAATTTTAAACAAATCTTTAAGAGTAAGAAATGTGACTGACAAACTGATAATAGGTGGAATATCAGTATATAATGACCCTGCTATGTCATATATGACAGAATTATTCAATAAGGACTTAATTAAATATTGTTCTATACCGTTTGAAGAACAGACATATTCAAGATATCTTGAAGGATTAGTAGAATGTAAAATTTCCTTAAAAGGATATTCTAAAAAATTCTTAATGTATCTGTCAAAATTAGGAAATATGGTTTATCCACTAATTAATAGTATGCCTCAAAAATCAATGAGCAATTATAATAATATATATAAAAATAGTGAATCAAAATTTACAAATCAAATGAATGAAACATTAAATAAAATGAAAAATAAGTATTAACAGTATAGTAAATTTAAAGAGGTGAGTTTTTTGACATTAGCAATAATACTACTGCTTGTAATAATAATAGTAATTTTAATGATATACAATGTATCTATACATAAAAAAATAGAAAGTTTTTCCAACCTTAATCAAAAAGTAACAAGTTTAAATGTACTTCAAGATTTGCTTGATACAATTAGTGAATACACAACTACTAAGGAAAAATTTGCAAAAATTAATAATATTTTGATAGAAAAGTATGGCATAAAATATTCAACAATAGTTGTTTATGATGGAGTTGAGTATGTTGTAAAAGCATCTAATGTTGATGAAAAACATTGGGATACATTAAGCAAATTACAAACAGAGCCGATATTTAAAGATAGTATACAGACTGCTACACCAAAATATTTAACAGTAGAAAGAGAAGGCGAAAAATTGCCATATCAAAAAAGTGAATTTGCAAGGGCAAAAGCTGCAATATTTTTCCCCTTATATATAGATAATGTTTATATAGGATATTGGATAATAGAAGGAACACAACCACATGAGTTTGATGATTTGGATGTTACAATTTTAGAGGTAGTAAAAAATAATATAGTGTCAGTTGTGAAAACAGTAACAACTCAACAGATATTAGAAAATATAGTAAGAGAAGACAAATTTAGTGGATTAAAATCAGTTGAATATTTATATGGCGACGGTAGAAAAATAATAGATAAATATACAATTTCGGCAGTATGCTTATTTAAAATAATTAATATAGAAGAAATTAATAATAATATAAACAGAGAAACAGGAAATAATGTTATTACACAGGTTTCGCAAACAATAAAGGACAAACTTCAATCGGAATATATATTTGTTAGATACATGGGACCCAAATTTGCAATAATTTTTTCAGGAATAGATCCACAATCAGCAGAGGAATTTTTAAAGGAAATAAAGGAATCTGTAGAAGAACTAAAAATTTCGCCAGTAGAAAATAATGAAAATCAAGATTACAGTATATATGCAAGAGCAAAGTTGAATTTTGCAGTAGCAGCATACTATAAGGGAACAGCTTTAGAAGAAGTTATGAGAAGATTAGAAAAGTATTTAGACAATGCAGATAAAGAGGAAAATAGTATAAATTTTTTATAGGAGGTAATTGATATATGTCTATGGATGAAACAATGAGTTTTGAAGTAGAAAGAGAGAAGAATGTTAAAACAAAAGAAATACTTACAAAAGTATATCAAGCATTAGAAGAAAAGGGGTATAATCCAATAAATCAGATTGTGGGATATATATTATCAGGAGATCCTACATATATAACAAGCCATAATAATGCTAGAAATTTGATAAGACAGTTAGAAAGAGATGAACTATTGGAAAAAATGGTAAGAAATTATATAGGATTAGGCGAATAATATGCGAAAACTTGGAATTGATTATGGTGATAGCAGAGTTGGAATAGCTATAAGTGATGAACTAGGAATAACTGCTCAAGGACTATGTACAATAAGTCATAATGGAAATGATAAAATAGTTCTAAAAAAATTAGAAGAAATATTAGACAATTATCAAGTAGACACAATTATAATAGGAATTCCTATAAATATGGATGGTACAGAAGGTTTTAGAGTAGAAGTAACAAAGAAATTTATACATAAATTAAAATGTAAATTTAATAAAATAAAAATAGAAGAAATAGATGAACGTTTAACAACAGTTGCAGCACATAAAACAATGAATTATTTAGGAATAAAAAAGGAAAATAAAAAAAATATTGTAGATACAATATCTGCAGTATACATTTTAGAAACATATATGAATAAGCCTAAGTAAAGAGAGCATAATAGTGATTAAGTTATTAAAGTTGTAGAAATACAAATAATATAAATAATTATAATTGAAAGGAGAAAAAAATGAGTGAAGATTTAAACAATGAAATCCCAGAGAACATAGAGGGAGAAGAAGTTGACAATATAGTAATACTTAATGATGAAGAAGGAAACGAAGTACAATTTGAATTTTTAGACTTAATTGAATATAATGAAGAAGAATATGTAATATTATTACCAGTGGAAGATGAAATATCTGAAGAACCAGGAGAAGTAGTAATATTGAAAGTTGAAAGTACATCAGAAGACGAAGAATCTTATGTAAGTGTAGAAGATGAAGAAGTACTAAATAATGTATTTGAGATATTCAAAGAAAAATTCAAAGATGAATTTAATTTTACAGATTAGTAAATTTTAAAAAAGGTATAATGGTAAGACATTATACTTTTTTTCTTGTATAGCGTATATTTTGTGCTTGCAACTTAATTTAATTATGTGGTACAATAATAAAGAAGGAGTTGATACAAATGAGAAATTTTACAACATGGTTAATTGTCATTTTTGGTTTTATGTTTTGGGGATTTAGAGTAGCAGGAGCATTTGCCGATGGAACAGGTATGGATTTTATGATAAAACCAATGGACTTGGCAATAGAAATACCAGTATTGTTTATAAGTTTTATGTGCATTTGTTTTATAATAAAAAGAAAAATTTTAGCAGCAATAATTTATCTTGTAACACATGGATTTTATTATGGAGTATTTTTATATCAAAATATTAATACAATATTATATGGACAAGTAACAGAAGAAAATTATATTTCTATTTTCTTTTCATTCATAGGAATATTGCTACCAATTTTGGCATTATTGGACTTAGCATTAGATAAATCAAGAACTATGAGACCAAAGGATAAGAAAACAGATTGGTATTATGGAAATGAAAAATATGATAGGAAAATGGACGAAAGAGCAGACAAAAATAATTACCGTACATTATAAAGAAAATATATAGATAGAGAATTACTAGACAAAATAAAGTAGTTATATACAAAACGTTTAAAAAATTTCCAATAAAAAATCAAATAAAAAAAATAAAAATAAGTATACTAATAATATAAAACAAAAAGGAGGTTTTTTTATGGAAGATAAACAAAAAATAAATTGTACAGTAGAAAGTTGTGTATATAATAATTTGAATAATCACAAATGCACTTTAAAAGAAATACAAGTTACACCAATAGCAGGTTGCAATACAAAAGAACCAGATGAATCAATGTGCAGTAGTTATAAATTTGAAAATTAAAAAAGGCATAAAGACTTGAAAAATGTTTGGAAATAGAATATATTGATGTATTCGGATTTAGGAAGACGATGTCAACTAAATTCAAGTAAAAAAAGCCCCCAAATGTTAGAACAGATTTTAACATTTGGGGGCACATCTCACTATTGAAGGTGAAAATTTTATTAAGTATTGAATATAAAATTTAAAAGATATATAATGTTAAAAAAATAAATTTGAGGAGGAATATGTATGCCATTAGTAACAACAAAAAATATGTTTGAAAAATCAATGAAGGAACATTTTGCAATAGGAGCTTTTAATGTAAATAATATGGAAATAATACAAGGAATAGTAGATGCAGCAGCAGAGGAAAATGCACCAGTTATATTGCAAGCATCTTCTAGTGCAATAAAATATGCTAGAATAGGATACTTAAAGAAAATGGTTGAGGCAGCATTAGAAGAACATGATATTCCAGTTGTACTACATTTAGACCATGGGCCAGACTTTGAAACTTGTAAAATGTGTATAGATAATGGATTTTCATCAGTTATGATAGATGGTTCAAAATATGATTTTGAAGAAAATGTAAGACTAACAAAACAGGTAGTTGATTATGCACATGAACATGGGGTAGTTGTAGAAGCAGAGCTAGGAAAATTAGCTGGAATAGAGGATGAGGTTAATGTTACAGAATCAGATGCAATGTTTACAGACCCAGAACAGGCAAAAGAATTTGTAGAAAGGACAGGATGTGATTCATTGGCAATAGCTATAGGAACAAGCCATGGAGCATATAAGTTTAAAGGGGAACCAAAACTTAGATTTGATATTCTACAAAAGGTAAAAGAGCTAATACCAAACACACCAATTGTATTGCACGGAGCTTCAACGGTTATACCAGAACTAGTAGAAACATGTAATAAATATGGTGGAAATATTCCTGGAGCAAAGGGAGTACCAGACGAAATATTAAACCAAGCAAGTAAACTTGGAGTATCAAAGATTAATGTTGATACAGACTTAAGATTAGCAATGACATCAGAAATACGAAGAGTATTTGTGGAAGATCCTTCTGCATTTGACCCAAGAAAATATTTAACACCAGCAAGAGAAGCAGTAAAACAGACTGTAAAGCATAAAATAAGAGATGTATTTGGTGCAAGTAATAAGGCATAATATTAAAAGCCGTGATGATACTCACGGCTATATTTTTTTACCAAATTCCTTCTTTATTCTCATTTCAGCATCTTTTTTAGCAATATCTTCTCTTTTATCATATAACTTTTTTCCTTTACCGATTCCCAAAGTTATTTTTAAGAAATTACCGGAAAAGTATAAATCCATTGGAATAAGAGAATAACCTTTTTGTTTAGTTTGACCAATAAGTTTTGCTATTTCAAATTTATGTAGTAATAATTTTTTAACTCTTAAAGGATCTTTATTAAAAATATTGCCATGTTCATATGGGCTAATATGCATTCCATAAACAAGAACTTCACCATTTTTTATAATAGCATAACTATCTTTCATATTAATTTTGCCATTGCGTATAGACTTTATTTCTGTTCCAGTTAAAACAATACCAGCTTCTAAAGTTTTTTCAATTGAATAATTATGTTTGGCAGTAGGATTAGTTGCAACAACTTTTTTTGCCATAAAAAACCTCCTTGTCATTTTGAAGACATTTCTTTTGGTAACAATTTGTTACTTTAGGGATACATCTTAATAATAAATATTATATCACTAAAACAGCAAAAAACAAGACATTTCAAAGTTTATGTTCCAGCATTTTAGCTGTATAAATAGTAGCAATTAAAAATAACATAATGTTTTAAAGCTTATTAAAAACATTATATTATTTTTAATTATAGGTCATTAATTCAAAATTATCTGTTATTGCTATTGCTGTCATCATAAAAATTAGAAGAATTTTTTTGACCACCATAATATACAACAAGTGCTATTATTACAATGGCAATTACGGCTAACAAAATCCACATCCAAGTAGAAGAAGTCATATTGGTGCCAGTTGCATTTGAAGTACGAGTTGTTGTGTAGTTTCCTGGATTAGCATTAAAATTAGATGTATTATTGTTGTGGTCAGTATTATTGTTTTTCATAGTATTGGTCATATCTTTTCCGTCGTTTTCTAATTTATTAGTGCCTTCTTTTACACCATTTACAATACCTTTGCCGGCATCTTCTACGGCATTTTCTGCTCCGCCTATAACATTTCTAACATCATTAACAACATTATTTGTAGCAAATGTATAAGAAAAAGCAAAAAGTGAAATAACAAATATAATAATAAATAAAACAATCTTCTTATTCATAAAATAAAAACCTCCTTAAAAAATGTACAACTTAAAATAATTGTTCAATAATATTATTGTTTTTTTAAAATAAAATATACATAAAAATAAAATTGGAAAATTATTTTCTAATTTCCCAATTTTACTAAAAAATTTTATAATGACTATTTTAATCTTATTAATATGGCTATTGCTAATAATATTAATAATACTCCAACAACTATTAACAAAATATTTAGAATATTTGTTAAACCTAAACTCGCTTCTGGTAAAGAAGATAAAGCATTTAGAGGCGAAGCTGTATTAGATGCGCCACTTGTTGTTGTATTATTTTGTAAATTCATATTAATATCACTTGCACAAACAAACAAACATGATGAAAGTAATATAAATACAAGTAATAAGACAATATATATTTTTTTAAACATGACTACCTCCAAGTACTGAACTTATACTATTAATAATACACAATAAATAAAAAAAAGTCTATATTATTTTTAAAAAATATTGAATAATATAGACTTGAAATTTAATTAATGTACATAAACTGGAGTTCCTAAACCAGCATTTTGAAAAATAATTGGCATTTTATTAGGTGGAATGTTTACACATCCATGACTTCCAGAATACTTTGAACCTGCTCTACCATTTTGTTTATAAACAACTCCGCCAAAATAATTAAAATTCTCTGTAGCACCTCTCCAGTTAGCATCATGTAACCCTTGCGCTTTGGCATTGTTAAATCTCATCCAATATTTAACAAAGGCGTTAGAAGGTTGTAAATATCTATTTGTGTCTGTAAACATTATTTCATAATAACCTTTTTGTGTGTCATAAGAACCTTTTTTTCCAGTTGTAATTGCAGAATCTAAAAATAAAAATCCATTTTTATAAAATCTTAAAGTCTGTGATACTATATCTACTTCCACAAATGTTCTTTTTACATATTTGGTATGTCCTGATATGTAACCAGGTTTTCCATTATATAGTATTTTATACCATCTTACACCGTTAACCCAAGTTTCTCCTAAGACTGCAGGCATACTACCTGTTGTTAAAACTCCTATAATTGTAGAACCAGATGTGCCAGCTTTATTTCTTACATTTAAAGATTTGTCTTTAACAAGTACTTTTTTATACTTATATGCAACATTTAAAAAATTTCTTGTTGTTGCATCTACATTTCCTGTTACAGGAAGGTTATATTTTTTTTGAAATCGTTTTAGATATGCTCTCGTTGGATAAGATACAACACCTGTTGTATCTAAAGTACAGCCCATTACAGCATTTAATTCTTTTTGTAAGTATCTTGCTTGTGTAGTATTATATGTTGCACCAATATTTTGGGATAAAAAAGATACATATTTTGAATATGGCGAAATTATAGGTGTTTCCGTATTAGTTTTTTCAATATTAACTTCTGCACCTAAATCTAATTCATTAGCCGTACAAATTGGAATGATACCTAAAAACAATAAAATAATAGTTAACAAAATTAAAAACATTTTTTTCATAAATAAATTACCTCCAAAAACTATATTAACATAAAATGGTAAAAAAGTCAATATATGTAAACAATAATTATTAATAATAAAATATAAAAAAATATGCAAAATATAATATGATAGTGTAAAGTAATCTATGAAAAATGTAGGGGCGATTTTAATCGTCTGTACTTCGAAGAAATTACTAAAGAAGAACATAAGGAGAGAATTGATATGTTTTTACCAAAGCAAATTTTATATGAAAAGAATGTTGAAAATTACGAGTTGGGAAGAGAATTATTAGAAAAATACAAAGACATCCCTAAAATGATTATAGAAAACCATAATAATATACCTGAGATGAGAGGTAAACAAAATTGTGAATTTGTAGACATGAAAAAGAACTTAATTATAGGAATAAGAAAGACACATAAATTTGTTCCAAACCATAAGACTTCAGATTTTCTAGTACCATATACTTCTTCTGGTTGTACAGCAATGTGTATGTACTGCTATTTAGTGTGTAACTATAATAAATGTTCATATTTAAGGCTGTTCGTAAATAGAGAAGACATGCTTTCAAAAATAATAAAAGTTGCTAATCAAAGTGACAAAGAATTAACTTTTGAGATTGGTAGCAATAGTGATTTAATATTAGAAAACACAATTACAAACAATTTAGAGTGGACAATACCAAAATTTGCTCAAAATAATAAAGGATATTTAACGTTTCCAACCAAATTTGATATGGTTGAGTCAATACTAAATTTAGAACATAATAATAGAGTTATAGTAAGAATGAGTGTAAATCCAAGTATAATTATACAAAAGGTGGAGCTTGGTACATCTAGCTTGGAGAAGAGAGTTGAAGCGGTAAATAAGTTGAAAGATGCAGGATATAAAGTAGGGATATTAATAGCACCAATTATTCTAATTGATAACTGGCAAGATAAATATGAAAAGTTAATAATATATCTTAAGGAAAAATTGAATGATAATGTTAAAAAAGATGTATTTTTTGAACTTATTTTTATGACATATAGTTATGTTCATAAAATGATAAACAATAATGCATTTCCCAATGCAATAAAATTATTTGACGAGAATATAATGACAGGAAGAGGCAAAGGAAAATATATGTATAAAGAAAAAGTAAAAGATGAGGCAAGATTATTTTTTGAGCAAAAAATGAAAGAATATTTTCCAGATAATAAAATAATGTATATAGTGTAAAAAAATTTGAATATCACTTGACAAAAGGGTTAATAATAGAATAAAATATGAAAGTATAAAAAGTGCGTTAGTACAATGCAAAGCTGTATTAGGTTACTAGTAGAGAATAAGGGTCACCGGCTGCAAGCCCTTTTAGAAAACAATACAAAGTGAAACACATTGGAGCATATAATGAGAGAAGAATTTTTAATTCTTAAGTTAGGGTGGTACCGCGGATTATATTCGTCCCTGCATATTGTTGCAGAGGGCTTTTTTTGTACTTCTGTAACATGAAAAAAAAAGGAGGTTCAATATGGAAAGAGTAAAAGTAAAAGAAATTTTTAGAAACAAAGAAGAATATTTAGGAAAGGAAATTAATGTAGCTGGTTGGATAAGACAAAAAAGGGATGCAAAGAAAATAGCATTTATTGAGTTAAACGATGGTAGTTTTTTTAAGCCAATTCAAATAATAGTTGAAGATGAAAAAATAGAAAACTTTGCAGAAATCGTAAAGTTAAATATCAGTTCAAGTATTGTAGTTAAAGGCTTATTAGTTGACGCACCAAATGGAAAGGACTCTCTTGAAATTCATGCAAATAAAATAGAAATAATGGGAAAGGCAGATGAGGACTACCCAATTCAGCCAAAAAAACATTCAATGGAATATTTAAGAACAGTTGCACATTTAAGACCAAGAACTAATACATTTATGGCGGTATTTAGAGTAAGATCACTTGTTGCATTTGCAATACACAAGTTTTTTCAAGAGCAAGGATTTGTATATGTGCATACGCCAATAATTACAGGTAGCGATTGCGAAGGTGCAGGTGAAATGTTTAGAGCAACAACTCTTGATTTAGAAAAACTACCAACAAACGAAAACGGAAAAATAGATTACACAAAGGATTTTTTTGGAAAGCCTGTTAACCTAACTGTTAGTGGACAATTAAATGGTGAAACATTTGCAACAGCATTTGGCAATATATATACATTTGGCCCAACATTTAGAGCAGAAAATTCTTACACACCTAGACATGCCGCTGAGTTTTGGATGATAGAACCAGAAATGGCATTTGCAGATATAGAAGATAATATGGATATGGCAGAGGCTATGGTAAAATATATTATAAAATATGTGCTTGAGCAAGCACCAGAAGAAATGGAATTCTTTAATAAATTTATAGAGCCAGGTTTAATAGAAAGACTTGAAAATATTATAAATAATGAGTTTGAGAGAATAACATATACAAAGGCAATAGAACTGCTAACTCCTCATAAAGAACAATTTAAATATCCTGTAGAATGGGGAATTGGATTGCAAACTGAACATGAAAGATTTTTAACAGAAAAAATATATAAAAAGCCAGTATTTGTAACAGGATATCCAGCAGGAACAACAGCTTTTTACATGAGATTAAACGAAGATAAAAAAACAGTTGCAGCAATGGATTTACTTGTTCCAGGAGTTGGAGAAATAATTGGAGGTAGTCAACGTGAAGAACGTTATGATGTGTTAAAAGACAAAATTCATAAATTAGGAATGAAGGAAGAAGACTATGCATGGTATCTTGATACAAGAAAGTATGGAACAGTAACACATTCTGGATATGGATTAGGATTTGAAAGAATGGTAATGTATTTAACTGGTATGCAAAATATTCGTGATGTAATCCCATTTCCTAGAACAGCAGGAAATGCAGACTTTTAGTTATAAAATTTTTATTAAAAGTATAAAAAAAATAGTATGCAAATAAAAACAGATAATTGGTTATCTGTTTTTATGCTATTGTAATAGGAATATGAAAAGTATAAAAAATATATTACAGTATTAACTAATAGTAAGATAGTGTAAAGTAATCTATGAAGAATGAAGAGGCGATTTTAACCGCCCGAACTTCGAGGAAATTACTAAATTGGAAGAAGAGCTTATGAAAGACAACAAAATAAAAGTAGGTTCAATAGTTATGGACTTAGGAAGTGGTCAAGGAATCACATCAGTTTTCCTAGCAAAGGAATATGGCTTTAAAGTATATGCAACAGACCTTTGGAGTGACGCAGAAGAAAATAGAAAATTTTTCGCTGAAATGGGATTGACAGAAGATCAAATCATTCCAGTAAAAGCAGATGCGACAGATCTAAAATATGAAAAAGAATTTTTTGATGCAGTTGTTAGCACAGATTCTTACAACTACTTTGGAAGAGACGAAAAGTATTTAGATGAAAAACTTTTGCCATTTGTAAAAAAAGGAGGCTATATTTATATAGTTGTTCCAGGAATGAAGAAAGACTGCCATAACAATATTCCAAAAGAGTTACTATTATCTTGGACACCAGAGCAACTTGATTATATTCATGACATAGAATATTGGAAAAATAACATACCGGTCATTGTAAAGGATAGAGAATTACTTGTGTCTATTTATGCAAGAGCAGATTTATTCTTATTCCCATCATTATATGATGCATCATCAATTGTACAAATTGAAGCAGCATTACAGAAAACAGGGTATATTTAGAATACCTTGTTTTTTTAAGGAAAAAGTGATATAAATATATATTAGTATTATCTAATATTATTTAGAATTATTTAATGTTATTTAGTTGTCATTTTTTAGGTCACAAAGGGAGGAAAAATGTTTAAATTACACTCAGAATATAAGCCAACAGGCGACCAACCACAAGCAATAGAATACTTATCAAAAGGAATAAAAGAAGGTAAAAAATTCCAGACACTTCTAGGTGTTACGGGTTCAGGAAAAACTTTTACAATGGCGAATATAATAGAAAAAACACAAAAACCAACTCTTGTTTTAGCACACAATAAAACACTAGCAGGACAACTATATTCCGAATTCAAAGAGTTCTTCCCAGAGAACGCAGTGGAGTATTTTGTTTCTTATTACGATTACTATCAACCAGAAGCATATATACCGCAGTCTGATACATACATTGAAAAAGATGCTTCTATAAATGATGAAATAGACAAATTAAGACATTCAGCTACATTGTCATTGTTTGAAACAAGAGATGTTATTATAATAGCATCTGTGTCTTGCATATATGGATTAGGAGATCCTGTAGACTACAATGAAATGATGCTTTCATTACGACCACAAATGACAAAATCAAGAAATAATATTATGAAAAAACTAATAAATATGCAATATTCAAGAAATGAATTAGATTTTAAAAGAGGAACCTTTAGAGCAAAAGGAGATGTTTTAGAAATATATCCTTCCTCAGAAAGCGAATCAGCTGTAAGAGTAGAGTTTTGGGGAGATGAAATAGAAAAGATAAATGAAATCAATCCATTGACAGGCAAAGTTATAGGCTTTAGAAACCATATATTAATTCCACCAGCATCTCAATATGTAACTAATAAAGATAAACTTGAAAAGGCAATTGTAACAATAGAAGAAGAAATGAAGGCACAAGTAGAGTATTTTAAATCACAGGGTAAATTAATAGAAGCACAAAGAATAGAAGAAAGAACAAATTTTGACATAGAAATGATGAGAGAAACTGGTTTTTGTCAAGGGATCGAAAACTATTCAAGACATATAAGTGGCAGAGAGCCGGGAAGTGCACCATATACTTTATTTGACTACTTTCCAAAAGATTTTCTTTTATTAATAGACGAATCACATGCAACCATACCACAAGTAAAAGCAATGTATAATGGTGATAGAGCTAGAAAAGAAGCATTGGTAAAATATGGATTCAGATTACCTTCGGCTTTTGACAATAGACCACTTAAATTTGAAGAATTTGAGCAAAGAATAAATCAATGTATTTTTGTAAGTGCAACTCCAGCTGACTATGAAAAAGAACATTCCAAAGAAAATGTTGTAGAGCAAATAATAAGACCTACAGGACTGTTAGACCCTAAAATAGAAGTAAAACCTGTTACAAACCAAGTGGATGACTTAATAGAACAAATAAGAATAAGAACAGAAAAAATGGAAAGAGTGCTAGTAACTACTTTAACAAAAAAAATGGCAGAAGATTTAAGCACATATTTAGCAGGGATAGATATAAAAGTTAAATATATGCATTCTGATACTAAAGCACTTGAAAGAATGGAAATAATTAGAGATTTACGATTAGGGCAATTTGATGTATTAGTAGGTATAAATCTTTTAAGAGAGGGTTTGGATATTCCAGAGGTATCATTAGTTGCAATATTAGATGCTGACAAGGAAGGATTTTTACGTTCAGAGCGTTCATTAATACAAACAATAGGGCGTGCAGCAAGGAATACAAATGGAAAAGTAATAATGTATGCAGATGAACTAACAGAAAGCATGGAGAAAGCTATAAGTGAAACAAATAGGAGAAGAAAAATACAAGAACAATACAATAAGGAACATAATATTACACCAAAAACAATTCAAAAATCAGTAAGAGATACTATCAAAGCAAGTTATGTCGCAGAAGTTCAAGAAGAATATAAATTAGACAAAGATGTAGAAATAAAAGATATTATATCTAAAATGACAGATGAAATGCTTAAATATGCAGCTGATATGGAATTTGAAAAAGCAGCAGAAATAAGAGATAAAATAAAAGAAATGGAAAAAATGATGTGAAGGAGTAAAAAAATGATTCTAATTATTGATGATAGACCGGAAGAAAAAATAGGAAACTTTAAGGACTTACTGGATAAGTATGGAATAGAATACAAAATAGTGACAACATTGGAAAGTGCTAAACAATATTGGCAAGAATATGGTATTAAAAAAAATAATATTGATGCAATTATATTGGATTATATTTTTCCTAATAGTAATGCGGATTTGACAGAATATACAGACAATATTCCAAACGGAGTAAAATTTTTATTTGATAATGAATTTTTGATGCACAAAAAAATGGTTTCATTAATTATAAACACATCAGCCGATAAGGAGATTGTGCAAGAATATTTGAGAAAAACAAGGTATTTTAATCATCCAAACGATATATTATATACTTTTCATGACAAGCAACCTTTATCAGAAACAGGAGAAACTTTAAGAATACATTTAATTGAGGAAATAATGAAAATAATGGCTATAAGAAGATATAATGGAGAATCCAATAGAAGAAATAATGGTGGGCGAGATAAGGCTGCATGGAAAGGCTTTCCGAAAGGATTGGGTTACTATGCAGGTCATGGAGATGGTGACTGAAATAAATGTTTTAAGCAATTGGGGGGGAAACATGAACAATAATATAATAATAAAAGGCGCAAAAGAGCATAATTTAAAAAACATTAATTTAGAAATTCCAAGAGATAAGCTTGTAGTAATTACAGGACTTTCTGGGTCTGGAAAATCTTCTTTGGCATTTGATACTCTGTATGCAGAAGGACAAAGAAGATATGTAGAGAGCTTATCTTCATATGCAAGACAGTTTCTAGGACTGATGGAAAAGCCAGATGTAGAGCTAATAGAGGGACTTTCGCCAGCAATATCAATAGACCAAAAAACTACATCTAAAAATCCACGCTCAACAGTAGGAACTGTTACAGAAATTTATGATTATATACGTTTATTATATGCAAGAATCGGGGTACCATATTGTCCAAATTGTGGCAAAAGAATAGAAAAACAAACAATAGACCAAATAGTTGATTCAGTAATGAATTTGGAACAAGGTTCAAAAATTCAAGTTTTAGCACCTGTAGTTCGTGGAAGAAAAGGTGAGTTTAAAAAATTACTAGAAAACTTTTCAAAAGAAGGGTTTGTAAGAGCAAGAATAGATGGAGAAACTGTAGAACTGACAGATGACATAGATATAGATAGAAAGAGAAAACATACAGTAGAAATAATAGTTGATAGGTTAATAATAAAAGAAGATATAAGAAGTAGATTAACAGAATCTGTGGAAATAGCATTAAAACACGCCAATAATCTAGTGCTTATAGTTGTAGGAACTTCTAAAGATGACTCCGAAGAAATGCTATTTAGTCAAAATTATGCTTGTCCAGATTGTGGTATTAGTTTTGAAGAATTATCGCCAAGGATGTTTTCATTCAATAATCCATTTGGTGCATGTCCAACTTGTACAGGTATTGGATATTTAATGAAAATGGATGAAGACCTTATAATTCCCGATAAAAGCAAAACCCTTTATGATGGTATAAAAGCATTTGGCGCAAGTAGTATGAAAAAAGGCGATACAATGGCAAAGATGTATTTTGAGAGTATTGCGAAACATTATGGAGTTGAAATTAAAGATGTACCAATAAAAAAACTACCAAAAGACTTTTTAAATAAGATATTATATGGAACAGGCGACGAAAAAATTGATTTTGAATATTCATCATCAGCAGGTACAAGAAAGTTTAGTTCTCCATTTGAAGGAGTTATTCCAACTTTGGATAGAAGATATAGAGAAACAAAATCACAGGGAATGAAGGACTTTTATGAATTGTATATGAGTAATAGTCATTGCCCAACATGTAATGGAGCAAGACTAAGAAAAGAAAGTTTAGCAGTTAAAGTAGGAGATAAAAACATAAATGAACTAACAGAAATGTCAATCGATAAAATAAAAAATTATTTAAATTCATTGAAATTGAATAACAAAGATAAGATGATATCAGAACAGATTTTAAAGGAATTAAATAAAAGATTACAATTTTTAATTGATGTTGGATTGGAATATTTAACATTATCAAGAAGCGCAGGAACACTATCAGGAGGAGAGGCACAAAGAATACGTTTGGCAACTCAAATAGGCTCTGGATTAACTGGCGTATTATATATATTAGATGAGCCAAGTATAGGACTTCATCAAAGAGATAATGAAAAATTAATAGCAACATTAAAAAAGTTAAGGGATTTAGGAAATACAGTTATTGTTGTAGAACATGATGAAGATACAATGTATGCGGCTGATCAAATAATAGATATTGGACCAGGACCAGGAGTTCATGGTGGAAAAGTAATTGCACAAGGAACAGCAGAACAAATAAAACAGATACCAGAATCTATAACAGGGCAATATTTGAGCGGAAAAAAACAAATACCAATTCCAGAAAAAAGAAGAAAGTCAAATGGAAGAGCAATAGAAGTAAAAGGAGCTACTCAAAATAATTTAAAAAACATAAATGTTAAATTTCCGCTAGGACAATTTATATGTGTTACAGGTGTTTCAGGGTCTGGAAAAAGTACATTGGTAAATGATATTTTATATAAGGCATTGGCAAAGCAAATAAATGGTTCAAATGAAAAACCAGGAGCACATAAAGAAATAATTGGAATAGAGAATATAGATAAAATAATAAATATTGACCAATCTCCAATAGGAAGAACACCACGCTCCAATCCAGCAACTTATACAGGAGTATTTGACAATATAAGAGATATATTTGCAGGAACAAATGAAGCAAAAATGAGAGGCTATGAAAAGGGAAGATTTAGCTTCAATGTGGAAGGCGGAAGATGTGAGGCTTGTTCAGGGGATGGAATATTAAGAATAGAAATGCATTTTTTACCAGATATTTATGTGCCATGTGAAGTGTGTAAGGGTAAAAGATATAATAAAGAAACATTAGAGGTTAAATACAAAGGAAAAACAATTGCAGATGTACTTGATATGACAGTAGAAGAGGCACTAGAGTTCTTTAAAAATATACCAAGGATAAAACAAAAAATACAGACACTACATGATGTGGGATTAGGTTATATAAAATTGGGACAACCTTCTACTACATTATCAGGAGGAGAGGCTCAAAGAGTCAAGTTAGCAACAGAATTGTCTAAAAAACCAACAGGTAAGACACTATATATACTAGACGAGCCAACAACAGGATTGCATATTGCAGATGTTCACAAATTAGTAGAAATACTACAAAGACTTGTAGACACAGGCAATAGTATTATAGTAATAGAACACAATTTGGATTTAATAAAGACAAGTGACTATATAATTGACTTGGGACCAGAAGGTGGAGACAAAGGAGGAAAAATTGTTGCAGTTGGAACACCAGAACAAATTGCAAGAAATGAGCAAAGCTATACAGGACAATTTTTAGGAAAATATTTAATTTAGGAGTGAGCAATACATGCAAATTGAAAGACTGGAAGATTTTATAGCAAATATGCCAAAATCATTATCAACAAATACTGAAAAAGCCAGATGGCTGTATATAGAATTGGGGAAAAGGAGCTTTTATGATGTCTCTTATGGATTTTTGAACGAAGATGAAGAACAAGAATTAATGTATGACCATAAAAATTATAAGAATCCTAATATAATTACTTGTACTTCTTTAACAGACCAATATGAAAAACTATTAAAAATAATAGGAATTGAAAGTAAGGTCATAACTGACGGAGGACATAGATATCTTAGATTTTATGAAGAAGATGGTATTACATGGCATACAGCTGATTTGACAAATGATCTAAAAAACGTACAATCAGGGTGCCAAACATCTCATTTTCTTCAAATTGATTCTGAAAAATTGCGAGATATAGATAAAAGAATAGGGTATATAAGTGAAAAGAAAGGTTATACAGATGATTATTTTGAACAAGTGAAAGATTTTATAATAAAAAAAGGACTAAAGGGAAAAGCACAATTAGAATATATATTAGAAGTATTTCACTTATACGTAAAACCTGAGAAAATGGGAGAACATGAATTATATAGCATGTATCAGAAATTTATAAAAACATGTATTCAAGAAGAAAAAATTCCGTCATTTACTGCAACTATGAGAAAAGGAAAAAACCATTCAAGTCAACCTAAAAGTAAGTTTGGTACTAAACCAGGGTTGGTAGAATATAACATGACATTTGTTGACGAAAATAATGTCGCATTTGAGTATATATTAAACTTGCAAACTGGAAAATTTCAAGAAGTAGGGACCAAAGAAATGTATCACTCAAATTACCAAATAAAAGGAATACGGTGTAAAAGAAAAGTAAAATTTTGAAAGTGTACTTTATACAAGAGTTAAAAGTACACTTTTTTTTCTATTTGCAATTATTGCTATTATTAGACTTTTCATTATTTTTACTATTTTTGTTCTTGTTTTTATTATTATTCTTATTGTTATTTTGATTTTCTGACATAAAAAACACCTCCTATATTAATATTATTTTACCTGAATATTTGTTTTTTATACATAAAATAAACAAAACAGTTGAAAAAGTACAGTTATTATATTAAAATATTTGCAAAGGAGAATAATAAAAAAATGAAAAAAATAATTTATTTAACAATGATAATAATAAGTTTAGCTATGTGCCTTTGTGGCTGCACTAAAAAAAATCAAGAAGGTCAACTTTCAAAAATATATAAAGTACCACAAAAACTCATATATATAAATGCTCCAAGTACATATGAAGAAACACAAAATGGATATTCTAAAATATATTTTGTGAAAAATAAAAAATACATTGCAATAACTGCAGAAAAGAGCATGGAAGCAACGGAATTAACAAAAGCTCAGGACATAGTATTTTCAAAGATAAAAGAAAATGTAAAAGACTTTACATATATTAATAATTTAGAGATTGAACAAGAGAAAACAGAAAAAATTAATGAAATAGAAATGTATAGGTATGAGGGGAAATTAATATGTGGCAGAACAGTGAAGGCAAGTGCTTATGTTGTAGGATATACATTTATAATAGATAAAATTCCTTGTAATATTACTGGAGTGGTAACGGAAAAAGAACAAAATGAAGAAAGTATACAAGAAATAAAAAGCTTAGTAGACGAGATGGCAAGAACAGTAAGAAATACAAAAGACAATATTATGGATTAGATTAATTATGTATGATATAATGGTTTATAAATTTGAAAGGAAGGATATAAAAGTGAATAAATATTATTTTACATCAGAAAGTGTAACAGAAGGACATCCAGACAAATTATGCGATTATATTGCAGATAGCATATTAGATGAATGCCTAAAACAAGACAAATTCTCAAGAACAGCAATAGAAGTCTTTGCATATAATAATACTATAGAAGTTGTGGGACAAGTTACTTCAAATGCGCAAATAGAAATTGAAAAAATAGTAAGAGAAAAAGTAAAAGAAATAGGATATGATGATGAATATACAGGAATGAATTATAAAAATTGCGAAATAAATATAAATATTACAAAACAAAGCCCAGACATAGCATTAGGGGTAGACATAGGCGGAGCAGGAGATCAAGGCATAATGTTTGGATATGCATGCAATGAAACAGACAACTATATGCCATATGCTATAAACTTAGCACATAAACTTGCAAATCGATTGGCTATTGTAAGAAAAGAAAAAATTATCCCATATATAAGACCAGATGGAAAAACACAAGTAACAGTTGAATATGTAGAAGGTAAACCTAAAAGAATAGAAACAGTATTAATATCAACACAACATTTGGCAGAAATAAATATCGAAAAACTAAGAGAAGATGTAAAAAAAGAAGTGATTGATGCTGTTATAGATTCTAATATGATAGATGAAAACACAAAAATATATATAAATCCAACAGGAAGATTTGTAATAGGAGGACCTTTAGGAGATAGCGGGTTAACTGGAAGAAAGATAATAGTTGACACATATGGAGGCTATAGTAGACATGGAGGAGGGGCTTTTTCCGGAAAAGATCCAACAAAAGTAGACAGATCAGCAACATATATGTTACGACATATTGCAAAAAATATTGTGGCAAATAAATTGGCTGATAAATGTGAAATCCAAATTTCATATGCAATAGGAGTAAAAGAACCATTGTCAATATATATAAACACATTTGAAACAGGAAAAATATCAGATGAAGAAATAATAAAAATTATAAAAGAAAAATTTGACCTTACTCCAAATGGAATAATTAATTATTTGAACTTAAGGGAACCTATATATTCAAAAACTACTAATTATGGTCACTTTGGAAAAGATGAATTAGAGTGGGAAAAAATTATAAATATTAAAAATAACTAATAGAGGGGGATTATGAATGAAAGAGTTAGAATTAATAAAAAGAAAAGCGGTTCAAATATTTTCAGAAGAAGAATTAGATGAAAAAATAAAAAGTGGGAAAAAATTAATAATTAAATTAGGAGCAGATCCAAGTAGACCAGATCTACATTTGGGACATACAGTTGTTTTGCGTGTCTTAAAGCACTTTCAAGATATGGGACATGATGTAGTATTCGTAATAGGAGATTTTACAGCTATGATAGGTGACCCATCTGGGAAGAATAAAACAAGACCTGCTCTAACATTTGAAGAGACTAGAAAGTCTGGGGAAACATATTTTAGACAAGTAACAAAGATACTTGATCCAGCAAAAACTAAAATTACATATAACTCTGAATGGCTAGAAAAAATGAATTTTAGAGATATTATAAACTTAACAAGTAAATATACAGTGGCAAGAATTTTGGAAAGAGATGACTTTAAAAATAGATATGAAAATAAATTACCATTGTCAATGCATGAACTAATGTATCCACTAATGCAAGGATATGACTCTGTAGCGCTAAAAGCAGATATAGAAATTGGCGGTACAGACCAAACATTTAACTTACTAGTGGGAAGAGAATTACAAAAAGATTATGGACAAGAAAGACAAGTAGTTTTAACATTTCCTTTGTTAGTTGGGCTAGATGGAAAAGAAAAAATGAGCAAATCTTTAGATAATTATATTGGAATAGATGAGTCACCAGAAATTATGTATGAAAAAGCAATGAAAATTCCAGATGACTGCTTATTAGAATACTTTAAACTAACAACAGATGTAGAATTGGAAGATGCTAAACAGTGGATTACAGACGACATAGTACTAGCACATAGAAAATATGCAGAAGAGATTATAAAAATGTATCATGGGGAAAATAGAATAAAAGAAGCAGAAGAAAGATATAAACAAGTTGCTAAAGGAAAAATACCAGATAATATTAAAGAAATTAATATAAGTAATGAAACTAGGGAAATTAATATATGTGACTTACTTGTAAAAACAGGATTTGCTCCATCTAAAAGTGAAGCTAAGAGAATGATACAGGGAAAAGGTGTTAAAATTAATAGTAATATAGTTGATAATTTAGGGGAAAGCATTGTTTTAGAAGAACCAATAGTACTTCAATTTGGAAAAAATAAATTTATAAAAGTAGTTTAATAAGTTGATAGCGTAAAGTAATCTATGAAAAATGTAGGGGCGATTTTAATCGCCCGCACTTCGAAGAAATTATATTACGGGAGAAGGCATATGAATGTAGTTAGATTTCCAGGGTTAAATTTAACATTAAATATTCCAAGAGTTACATTTACAATTTTTAATATAGAAATATACTGGTATGCAATACTAATGGTAAGTGCAATGGTAATAGCAATAATAATGTTTAAAAAAAGAGATGGGTTATATAAAATAAAATTTAGTGAAATATTAGATTTATTAATATACTTAATACCAATATCTATAATATCTGCAAGACTATATTATGTTTTATTTAAACTAGACTATTATATAGCAAATCCAATAGAAATTTTAAACACCAGAAATGGAGGAATGGCAATATATGGAGGAGTAATTGGAGGAGCAATTACCTGTATAGTTTTTTGCAAGATAAGAAAAATTAATTTATTAGATTTAATAGATTACATAGTGCCAGGATTAGTACTAGGACAAGCAATAGGAAGATGGGGCAATTTTATAAATGTAGAAGCATATGGAACTAAAACAAACTTACCTTGGAGAATGGGAATATATGAACTTGGAGAATATATGGAAATTCATCCTACATTTTTATATGAATCTTTAGCGTGCTTTATTATATTTGCAATTTTAATACTGCTAAAAAACAAAAGAAAGTTTAAAGGGCAAATAGCATTAACATATTTAGCTTTATATTCTCTTGAAAGAAGCATTGTGGAAGGCTTACGAACAGATAGTTTAATGCTAGGAAATATAAGAATATCACAAGCCTTATCTATTATTATATTTGCAATTAGTATAATAACTTTTCTTGTCGTAAAATCACTGAAAATATCAATAAATAAAAACAAATAGATAAAAAAACATACATTTGAAAAAAAAAGAAGAAAAAACTTGCATAAAAAACAGCTATTTAGCTGTTTTTTTATTGACCTGTTTGTAAAAAAGTGCTATTTTATAATTATTCAAAAGAAAAAAATAAAAAAAGGAGAGTGTTTATAGGATGTTGGAAGAAAAAATAAAGAATGCAAGAGAAAAATTAAATAAAAGTATAGAAAATGATGAGAAATATGAAAAAATATATAAACTAAGCATAGAACTGGATGAGTTAATTGCAATTTATTATATGAATAGGGAAAAAATAAGAATATAAAAGAATAACTTTATAAAAAACATCGTAAAATGCAAAAAAATAACATTTTACGATGTTTTTTATATTATTAAACAAAAATATATAAAACACTACATCTTCTTATTGACACAATATGATAAAATGAAAAAAGGAGGAAAGGCTAATGGAAATTATTATAGGAAAAACAGCAGGATTTTGTTTCGGAGTAAAAAATGCAATTGATAATGTAGAAAAAGAACTAGAAGAAAATGGAGGAGTATATTGCTTGGGAGAATTAGTACATAATACACAGATAACGGAAGAGTTGCAACAAAAAGGCGCTAAGGTTATAGACAATATAGAAGATGCTAAAGGAAAAGTTGTAATAAGAGCACACGGAGTTCCTAAAAATACTTATAAAAAGGCACAAGAACTTAAGCTAGAAATAAAAGACTTAACTTGCCCTAAAGTTTTGCATATACACAATATTGCAGAAGAATTTTCTAAAAAGAATTATTTCATTTTTTTAATAGGGCAAAGAAATCATCCAGAAACAATTGGAACAATAAGTTTTTGCGGAAGAGAATCCATAGTAATTGAAGAAAATAAAGACATTGAAAATGCTTTGAATGAATTTAACAAATCAAATAAAAAAAATGCATTAGTAATTGCTCAAACAACATATAGTTTGGAAAAGTTTAATAAAATTTGTGAAGAATTAAAAAAAGAAATTCCCAATATTGAAATAAAAAATACAATATGCAATGCAACTAAAATGAGACAAGAAGAAACAAAAAAAATATCACAAGAAGTGGAAGCTATGATTATTGTTGGAGGAAAACACAGTTCAAATTCAAATAAATTATATGAAATAGCAAAAAAATATTGTAATAATGTTTTTTTTGTTGAAACAAAGAACGAATTAGACATTAATACCATAAAAAATAAAAATAAAATTGGAATTATGGCAGGAGCATCAACACCAGCCAAAAGCATACAAGAAATAGTTGATATTATAAAAAAAATATGCTAAAATATAATGTGGAGAAAAAATAAAGAAAGGGTAGGTAAAATGAATCAAATTCTTGTTTCTGAAAAAATATATGTAACGCCTAGTATGAAAAGAAAAAAGAAATTCTTTAAATTTGAATTCTTTTTATCTATTTTTTTAGTGTGCGTATTATCATCTTATTGCATTTATGCAGAATATGATAGAAATAAAAGTGAACAAGTTTCAAAAGAAATATTAGCAAATATTCAATTTGAAGAACCAGAAAAAAAATTAGAAACAGTGGTTGTTGTATTAAACTCAGCTTTTCAAGAAGAACAAGAACTCACAACCGTAGAACCAACTGCTGAAGAAGCACCTACAATACAAATGGTTACAGCAGGAGATGGAACAAATTATTACACAATAGGAAAAATAACAATACCTAAAATAGGAGTAGATTATCCAATCTTTTCAGAAACAACTACAGAGTTACTAAAAAAATCACCATGCAAATTTTGGGGTGCAGATCCAAACCAAGTGGGGAATTTTTGTATAGTAGGACATAACTATAGGAATAGTTTATTCTTTAGCAAAGTGCCAACACTGGAAAATGGAGATATTATAGAAATAACAGACTTATCAAACAGAACCATACAATACGAAGTATATGACAAACACGAGATAGCTGAAGACGACACTTCTGATACAAATCAAGAAACAAATGGAAAAAGAGAAATTACTGTAATAACATGTACTAATAATAACAAAAAAAGAAGAATAGTAGTAAAGGCAAGAGAAATTATATAATATTAACAAAATAGAAAAACATCTCATAAAATATTATGAGATGCTTTTTGCTTTACTTAGAAAAGGAGGATGAAATGGCTAAGATAATAGTATTTAACAACGACACAAATAGAATTGAAACATATTATAGGGGAGAAAATGAAAGAATGCCCTATAATGCAAATAGGAGCTTAACAGTAGGAGAATTTAGAGGATCAAGTGGAAGTGCCACACTATGGACAACAAAAAGAGCTATGCAAAGCTTTAATACAACAAGATATCTGTTTGGAGCACCAATACCAGTAGGATTTGCTTTTAAAAGACCGTGGGAAGGAGGACACCGGGAGTCAAAGCCAACACTATGCAGGCGTATCGTTTGATGCAGGACAGGTATTAAGCGATTCGGAAAGAAATAGGTTATGGAATACAGCGAACAACTCACGGAGTATGGACATATGTAGAACCACAAAGATTAACACCAACTTGGGTACATTTTGATAAAAGATTCGGAAGACCAGCTTGTGGAACTGCGGGATATCCATTAGTGAAAAGAGGAAGTATAAGCACATATGTACTTATAGCACAAGACGATTTAAATACATTAGGGTTTAGAACAGGTGGATTAGATGGAATATTTGGAGGAAGGACAGAAGAAGCTGTAAGAAATTATCAAAGAAGTAGAGGATTACCTGTAGATGGAATTGTTGGCTGCAATACGTGGCGCTCATTGCAAGAAGATGTGGTTGGAACAGGGAGAACAAGCACAACAATAGACTAATTAAAAAATTGTATTTGCTTTGCAAATTACAATTTTAATCAAAATAGTAAATATTGAATAGTGAAAAATGAATAATTTTGGTTGATTTTAGTAGTTTGGCTACAAAAACCTTCGTTAATTATTAATTATTCACTATTCATTTTTCATTATAAACTATCTTATAATGCTTTCGAATGTTTATTTATTCCATTTTTTGAAAAAAATCCTCTTCTAAATTTTCTAAGGCATTAAAAATACCAAGAAAATTTGAACGGCCCTTGCATTTTTTAAAAAATTCCACTGTATGGGGCGATTTTAATAGCCTTCAAATGAAAAAACATATTAAAACGGATTGTTTAATTTATGTGGATGGGTTCCAAACCCGTCCACATAAGATTATTTGCTATATGTAAAAATGTAGGGGCGATTTTAATCGCCCGCAAATAAAATTGTAAATTATTATTAATAATTTGTTACAATAGTTCGCCCAATCTTATATTATTTTTTTCAAGAAAATCCGGGAGGTATATAGGGTAATCCGAAAGCCGTAGGATACCCGGATGTTTTCTTTAAAAAATAATATATATAACTCCTGCACTTCAGCTACTTTGTTTTTCTGCAATAAGAATATAGCAAAAAATTAGCTGATTAATTTTTAAATGTTGTGAAGTTAAGCAAATTACAAATTACAATTTTCAATAGTTTTTTCAATATTTCCTAAAAAACTCTTTACAAAAATCCCCAAAATATGCTAAAATCAAACAAGATTAACGTAAAAGTTGAAAAAAATAAAATAATATGTTATAATAAAGTAGAATTATTGAATGGAGGGATTTTATGAAGATGAAAAAGACTATGAAGATAGTTATATCCATATTAATAATTTTATATATTTTAACAATAGAAACAACAATTTTTGCATTAGATCCAGAGGATTATGCACCAGGAATATTAAAATATGGTGACGCAAAAGTGCTTTTTGATAAAGCTGCACCAGTAATAAAACTAATATCGGATGTTGGAATAATTATGTCAGTAGTAGCTATATCAGTTATAGGACTTAAATATATGTTTGGAAGTACATTGGAACAAAAGGCAAAGATTAAAGAAATGCTATTTCCATTAATATGTGGATGTTTACTACTAGTAGGAACATTCACAGTGGTAAAAATTATAGCGTCAATATCAAATGAGGAACTATACACTGAAAATTTTTATTATTGCCCAGTATGCCGTAAAAAAGTTGAACCAGATCCTAGAAATGGTGGTTGCCCAAATTGTGGAGCTGCTTTGATGACAGAAAAATAATGTGTAATATTTGAAAAAATGGGTTACTACAAGTATAATATAGGCGGTGATAAAATGAAGAAATATATGTATAAAAGTTTAATAATTTTAATATTAATTGCAACTATTGTTTTAGCATATCCTACAAAAGTATTTGCTATAAGTAAAATGTTTAATGATGCAGATACTTTTCTGAGACAAGGAAAAGATGTAGAAGACGTTATAAGCACTGACCAACTAAAAGATGTTTCAAGGACTTTTTACAAAGTGTTTTTGGCCATTGCTATCGTAATAGCAATAATTGTAGGAATGGTTATAGGAGTAAAATATATATATGAAAGTGCTGAAGGACAAGCAAAGCTTAAAGAAGCTTTTGTACCATATATAGTAGGATGCTTAATTGTGTTTTCGGCCTTTCCAATTTGGAAACTAGCTATTAGCTTTGGAAATGAACAAAATATGATAAAAGAAACATTTAAAACTGATGGGAGTGAAACAAAAGACACCTATTATAAGGTGTACAATTCAAGCAATATTGAAGATTTAACATCTTTTACAGATAATGAAATAAAAGCAGCTTGGACACATGTAAAGATTTTAAAAGTTGGGACAAAAGCAAACGAAGTTGAGGATTTAGATGTTTTATATGAAATTGATAATGTAAATGACAAGAATGGATATATATTTGTTGAATACATAAGAAGAAACTATACAAAAGACCAAATAAAAGAAATATGGGAAAAACGTGGATATCTTGTCCCAAGGGGCTGGGTAGCTAAATTTTACAAGCTTTACGTATTAGCAAGTAGTTGATAATAGTTTAAATTAGTTATTAACTTTTTCTCAAAAATATGAGAAAGTTTATATAAATTTAATGAAAAGGAGGAGAATATATGAATAAAGTAGTGAAAATAATTTCTATATTAATGGTAGCAGTTATGTTAATGGCAGTAGCTACACCAGTACTTGCAACAACATTTGATACAAATCTTCTTAATGAAGTAGAAAATAAAGCAGGCGAAAAAGATACTACAAATGCTTCAGCAGGCTTAGCACAAATGGCTGGTAAAGTAATAAGAATAATAAGAAATATTGCAGTTATAGGTGGAGTTATACTATTATCTGTTTTAGGTATCAAATATATGATGGGAAGTGCAGAAGAAAAATCTGGATACCAAAAATCTTTTGTTCCATTAGTTGTTGGTATAGTTGTTGTTGCAGCAGCAACACAAATAGCTACAATGTTATTCGGACTTTTCGAGTAGAAAACAAACTAAAAACATCTCAGATGTGAAAACATTTGAGATGTTTTTTTGTTTTATATTACAAAAATATTACATTTTAATTAAATTTATATTTTTTTCGCTAAAACCTTACAATTTTATTGCTTTTCTGTTATAATATAAATAACTATATTTATGTATATTATGCAAAGGAGGAGTTTATTTTGGCAACACACGAAATTCCAAGAAACGTAAAAGGAGAACGGAAGAATATTAATGATTTTTTCAACAAAATCATTAATATATTCATGCTTAGGAGCCCTAATGGGACTGGTATTTTATTTAATTTTTAAAACCATTGGATTAAAAACATTAGGATTAATATTTATATTAATATTTGCAGCCATAGGTTTTGGAATTGCAACATTAAAGATACCAGACTCTAACAATTTTGAGATAACCAGAAAAACAGGCGGAGAAAAGATTGATGATGTTATCCTAAGAGCAATTAAATTTAAACTAAAAGGAAAGAGAATATATTTATACACAAAGGAGGAAGATAAATAATGGAAAGTGTTTTAACTATAATATTGGCATTACTAATTGTGGCAATAATGGCCTTAGCATTTATATATTTTTGTATGTGGTACAAAGAGAAAATAAAAGGAAATAAGGAAAAAGACAAAAATAATGAACAAAAGCAAGAAACATCTAAAAAAAGTGAATATACCAAACTTTCAATTTTCGACTTTATGCAATTTGATAAGATTGAAGATAATATGATTATACAAGATAACGGTGAAAGATATTTAATGGCAATAGAGTGCGAGGGTATAAACTATGACTTGATGTCTGGGTTAGAAAAAACTGCAGTAGAAGCAGGATTTGTACAGTTCTTAAATACATTGAGAAGCCCAATACAAATTTATGTGCAAACAAGAACAATAAAAATTTCGAGTAGTATAGAAGGGTATAAAGCGAGAATTAATGCCATTAGAGATCAATTAAATAAAAAGCAAAAAGAATACAATGCATTAATTCAAAGCGGGAATGCTACGGATAAACAAATAAGAGATGCAAAATTTGAACTTACAAGAATTAGCAATATGTATAACTACGGAGAAGATGTTGTAAACAATATTGAAAAAATTAGCCAAAATAAAAATGTGTTAAGAAAACATTATTACATAATTGTTCCATATTATAAGTCAGAATTAGGTTCAGACTTGTTAGATGAAGATGAAAAAAGAAGTATGATTTTTTCAGAATTATATACAAGAGCACAATCAATAATTAGAACCTTATTTGCTTGTAGTATGAAATGCAAAATATTAAATTCAGATGAATTATTAGAATTATTATATGTAGCTTACAATAGAGAGGATTCTGAAATATTCGGCGTAGATAAAGCTATCCAAGCAGGATACGATGAATTATATACAACAGCTCCAGATGTATTAGACAAGAGAATGCTAGAATTAAATAAACAAATAGAAGAAAAAGCAATTGAACTTGCAAGAAATACTGTTGACGAAATTAAATCTACAAAACAAGTAAAACTAGAACAAAAAGAAAAAACTTTTGATGAACTAGTTAAAGAAATGGCAGAAATATTGCTAAAAGAAAACAAAAGATATATAGGTGCTAATGTAGCAGAAGAAGCAATTAATAAAATAAAAGGCGAAAATACTAATGAAGAAGGGGGAAACGTAAATGAGAAAAAAACAAAAACAACAAAAAGAACTAGAAAAACAATATAACCAATATAACGAAGAACAAGAGTTTAATATACTACGCAAAAAAACTTTAAAAGAACTAATTGCACCATCTGGAATAGATGCATCACATATAGATCACCTAGAGATAATTGCAAATACAACTCGCTATGCAAGAAGTTTCTTCGTTTCTAGCTTACCACGTATGTGTACTTTCCCAGAAATATTTAGAGATATGTATTTATTTGGCGATATAAACACTTCAATATATATAAGCCCAATACCAGAAGCAAAATCTCAAAATGAATTAAACAGAGTAATAAACCAACTAGAAACTGAAAGAATTGTAGCCGCAGATAGAGGAAATATTAACAGAGAAAGCATATTAGGACAAAAAAGACTTGAAGCAGAGCAACTAAGAGATGAAATTGCAGCTGGATTTAATAAAATGTATGAAGCTTCTGTTGTATCTACATTATTTGCGTATAATTTAAAAAGTTTAGACGCATATACTAAACTTTTGGCAACAGAAATGTCTAAAAGTTTAGTGGGAATAAAGTCTGCTTGGGCAATGCAAGAAGAGGCATTCAAAAGTAACTTGCCATTAATGAAAGACCAACTAAAAAGAACACATACATTCGATCGTAATTCTATGGCAACAGTTTTCCCATTTACAACTTCAGAAGTAGGACACTTAACAGGAATTCCTTTAGGAATTAATAAACAAACAGGAGTACCAATACTTTTCGATAATTTCCACAACAGCTTAACAAACTATAATATGGTAGTATTTGCTAAGTCTGGTGCAGGTAAATCTGTTACAATGAAAACATTAATATCAAGATCTTCAATACTTATGGGAATAGAAAGCTTAGCACTAGATGCAGAAGGTGAGTACAGGATAGTTGCTGAAAGCTTAGGTGGAATAAATGTAGAAATAGGACCAAATTCCAGAACAGTAATTAATTTATTTGACATAGAAGTAGAACATGTAAAAGATGAAATAACAGGAAAAGAAAGACCAGTTCTAAATATAGAAAACAAAATTGAAGACGTAACACAAGCACTTGTTACAATGGCAAAAGGAAGTACAAGAAGTACAGAAGTAAACGAACTTACAAAACAAATTATAGCAGAGGCAGTAGCAGATGAGTACGAAAGATGTGGCATAACTTCAGACCCAAACAGCCTATATAAATCTTCAGAAAATAACTTTAAAGGAAAAAGCTTGTTTAAAGAAAAAAAAGATATGCCAACAATAGGTTCTTGGTATAAAACACTAGTAAGAAAAGCAAAAGATAATGATGATAAAAACTATCAGTTCCATTACAGCTATTTACTTAAAGTTATGAAACAATATGTAAGGGAATTGGGCGGACAGATGGCATACTTCGATGGACAATCTACATTTGAATTATTAGACCATATACCTTTTGTAAACCTAGACATTTCAGGGCTAGAAGAAAGATTCGCAAGACCACTTGCACAACAAATATTACTTTCTTGGATATGGGAAAAATACGTAAAGAAAAATAGTGAAGATAAGATAAAAGCAACTAAAAAAAGAGTTCTAATAGACGAAGCTTGGATGCTACTTCCATTCCCAGAAGCTGTAGACTTTTTAAATAAAATGGCAAGACGTGCAAGAAAAAGAAATGTATCTTTAGCAATTATATCACAAAGATTCCAAGACTTCTATGAAAATGAAGCTGCACAAGCAGTTCTTACATCATCAGATACAAAACTATTTTTAGCACAAGACAAATCTGAAATACAATACTTAAAAGAGGTATTTAAACTAAGTGAAGGGGAAGCAAACTTCCTAATTACTTGCTTAATAGGAGAAGGACTTTTAAAGGTGGGCTCAGACTCAGCAATAATACAAATAACACCAACGAAGAAAGAATTTGAATTTATGGAAACAAACTTAAACAAACTAGTAAATAAAAACTAAAGAGGGAAATTTTGAATAATATTAATATATTATTTGCAAAGGGGCAATTATGGACGTTATAAAAAGTAAAAAAATAGTAAAGAAAATAGCAATTTTAATATTAGTTATTATGTGTGCAAATACAATAATTCCTACAAATTCTATAATGGCTAAATCGTGGAACGAGGGCGGAGGTTCATTGTTCCAACCAATAATGGACTTTTTGGTATTTGTGGCAGATAGTGTTTTGAATTTGTTACAACATAATTTCATAACTCTGCAAGATGTGGTCCTTCCACAAGAAACGGCAGCAAAATCTACAGGATCTTTTAGCTTGAGCTGGTTAACGATTGGATTAATTGGAATAGCGGCTGTAACTTATGGAATTGCAACTATTGCTACAGGAGGAGCAACAGTTATTTTAACAGGAGTTGGATTTGTTCTTGCAGGAGGATTAGTGGCCACTTATAGTTTTGGGGAACTTGGCGATTTAATGGCAGGAGAGTTCGATATTCCATACATAATGTACAATCCATATGCTATTTTCTCAGGAGAAATACCTGCATTTGATATAAACTTTATAAGTCCAAGAGAAAGTAAAACTAGTGAAACATCTCCTTCAATTAATGATAATATGCTACCTGTGGATGTACTCAATAAATTAGAAGTACAATATTATGAAAGAATGCTTTTAGGACAATACTATAACAAATCTGTATATATGTCTATTGATGAGCATTATAATGGCTGGGGACAATTTGTAGTAGAAGCATCAGATGCTAGTTATATAGCATTTGATACAGAGGAATTAACTAATGAGTTATATATAAAAAATTTTCTACAATCCCTTAAAAACAATGTGAATGTATGGAAATATTTAGTTGATATGAATTTGAGAGACTTCGGAGTTATCGCAGAACGGAATAGATGGACAAATGAAGAAAAAAGGAGAAGAAATACCAATAGGAAAGGCAATAAATATTAATCAAAAAGAGTACAGTATGTATCTTTTGAAATTAAATGATGACTATGCAGTAGAATTACATTCTTTATACGGGAATACAGATAGTGCTATTGTAAGATATAATATGAACTCTAGCAAGATAATAGATGAAAAAGGAAACAATACAGAATCACAAATAGAAGATAATAATTTACATCAATTAATGATTGAAGATATATTAGAGAAATTACGGAACAGATGAGATAGATGAAAAATACATAGAAGAATTTAAACAGGACTTAATTAACACTATAACTGGAAGAGTGGGAGAAAAAAGAACATACAAATCTTCAGCATCAATATTACAAAGCAGCATTGTAACTTGGTATAAAGTGCTAAGAAGAATAGCTCTGGTAGGACTTTTATCTATACTTGTATATGTTGGAATAAGAATAATTTTAACAAGTATATCGGCAGATAAAGCAAAGTACAAAAAAATGTTTATAGATTGGCTTGTTGCAATATGTATACTATTTGTGCTACACTACTTAATTGTACTTATACTAACACTTTCAACTAAACTATCTGAAATATTTGAAAAAGCTGGTGCATACCAAATGACATATGTTTTACCAGCAGATACTAAAATTGAAGGAACAAAAATTACAGATATGGATATAGAAAATATGCAAATGTTGGCTAATAGCGAATATTCTAAAATTAATGTAGTAATTGGTGAAGATGGAAATGCAAAACCGGTGTGGTCAGGTGAATTTATGGGTTATATTAGGCTAAAGGCAGGATCGAGCGTTACAAGATATCAGATGGCATATGGCTTAATGTATTTAGTTTTAGTAATATATATTTGTATGTTTACATTTATGTATTTAAGAAGGGCTTTATATATGGCATTTCTAACAATGATTTCTCCTCTTATAGCCCTTACATACCCACTAGACAAAATAAAAGATGGACAAGCACAAGCGTTTGGAATGTGGATTAGAGAATTTATATTTAATGCGCTAATTCAACCGGTTCATTTAATTATTTATACTATGACTATAAGTACTGCTATAAGTTTAGCAGAACAACACCCTGTTTATGCATTAGTAGCATTAGGATTTATGCTACCAGCAGAAAAATTCATAAGAAATATGTTTGGATTCCAAAAAGCAGAAACAGTAAGCCCTCTTGGAGGTGCAGTAGGAGGAGCTGCCTTAATGACAGCTGTTGGAAAACTTTCTAAGTTAGGAAGAAAGAAAAAGGATAACAAGGATGAAAATAAAAATGGAAAAATAAGAACAGCGGACAAAGATAGACCAACATTTGATTTGCCAGAAGTAAACACAGATGGAGCTACTTCGAATGCAGCAGGAGCAGGGGCAGCCTTACAAAATAGTACTATAAGAACACAAAGTCCAATAACGCGGAAGTGGAGCAAACACAACTCCAACAACAGCGCCAGCTACAAACCCAACTACAACTCCAGCTAACTCTACTGCAAATGCAAGTAGAACTACACAAACTAGAAATTCTACAAGGCAAGCCAATAATTTAGGATTTAAAAAGAGAATGGGAAATGCAATGATGAGCATTGGGAACAGAGGAAAAAATAGAATTCTAAAAGCAAAGCCTTTAAGATTTGCAGGCAAGATGGTTGGAAGAGGCATAGGAGCAGTTACACTTGGAACAGTAGGACTTGCTGCAGGAATATCAACTGGAGATTTTAGTAACGTTTTAAAATATGGTGCAGCAGGTGCAGGTGTAGGAGGAGCTTTAGGAGGAAATTTAAGTGAAAGAGGAATGGACTCTGCATCAAGAATTAAAGAGGACTTTAAAGAAGGATTCTTAGGAAAAGAAGAATATGATAACAGAAAATTAGATAATGAATATTTTAATGGACAAGGATTCCAAGAAATGTTAGACAATAGTAGTTTACTACCAAACTTAAGTGGCAGGGAAAGAATAAATACTTTAAGAGAAGAAATAGAAGGATACAGAGCATATGGCTTAACAGATAACAAACAAATAAGTTCTTGTATGAATGCGGGACTTTCAGTAGAAGAAGGAGCTTGTGCTTTACAAATAGCAAATAAACTAAAAGGTATGGGATTAGGAAATAAAGAAAAGGCTGCATATGAAGCAGCATACAGACAGCAACTTGGTGGCCAATTCTCAAATGATGATATAAATAAAATTTGGAGCGTAATAGAAAAAAATATGTAGTATAGAAAGGATGTAAATATGTGTGAAATATTACAAAATAGAAAAATTAAAAAAGTATTAATAATTTTACTTGTAATATTATTAATATTTAATATATTGCCTAATAAAGTACAAGCAGCATCCTTTTTAAAATTAGCTGGAGGGGTAATAATAAAAGCTGCCTTAGATTTCCTAATGTTTTTAGGAGACACAGTTTTAAATATTTTACAAGAAAACTTCATATCAACTGAAGATATTGTTATACAAGCAAAATCGAAGGAACTTAAAAGTGTAAGCACTTGGGATGTGTTAAAAATTATTATAGGAGTTTTAATAGTTGTTGTTTCAGTGGTTGTTGCGGTTGCTAGTTGGGGAAGCTTTTCTTGGGCAAGTGCTGCGGGAATAAAGGAAGGATTAAAATTGATTGGAGGAGTTATACTTTGGTCAACTGTGGGAGGAGCTATAGCGGTTAATGGTACTACAAGTATGGTTGGAACTTTACAAGGAAAATTCGACTTACCTATGATAAGATATACACCATATGAAATATTTTCAAACCAAATACCAATATTTGATGTAAACTTTATAAGCCCGATGACATCTATTACAGAAAGAAAAGAAGTGAAAACGGAAGAAGAACCAGAAACTAAAGAAGAAGATGTTTCAGAAGACTATTATGATTTTATATCGGAAATGGACAGTACTGATTACTTTGGAACTATGAAGCAATATTTATCAACTAAAAATTATATAGATGGATATAATTCTTGCGAAGATGAAAAAAAAGAGTACAATGAAGAATATACTTCCCAATCAAATTCACGGTGGAGGTAGTGGAACTGCTACTGTTACATATTCTTGGATAGAAGAAAAAGAATTGGAAACAATTCAATATAAATTAACTTTTAAGAGAACTGATGGTGCTGGTGGCACAAATATAGTACACTCAGCTAAAATAACAACTACTTCGACAAAGACAAACTTTAAAACTATTGAATACAAATCTTCTGCAGCAATGTTACAAAGTGGCATTGCAACTTGGTATAAAGCTTTAAGAAGGATTGCATTAGTAGGATTATTATCTATTTTAGTATATGTGGGAATAAGAATAATCCTTACCAGCATATCTGCAGAGAAGGCAAAATATAAAAAAATGTTTATGAATTGGATAGTGGCAGTATGTATATTGTTTGTACTACATTATTTAATGGTGCTTATTTTAACAATGTCTTCTAAAGTAACAGATATATTCTTAAAAAAAGGAGAACCAAATATTTTAGTTGAACTTCCAGCAGATACTTCAGTAGATGGAAAAGCACTACCTGGAGCAAAAGGCGATGGAGAAGCGGCTACAGAAGATAATTTGCCAGTTTGGTCTTGCTCATTTGTTGGATATTTAAGGTTGTTAGCAGGGGCTTATGGAGAAGCTGACTCTCCTACCCTATCTTGTTTTGCATATGCCATAATGTATATTATAATGGTCATCTATACTTGCGTATTTACATTTATGTATTTAAGAAGGGTACTATATATGGCATTTTTAACAATGGTAGCACCATTAATAGCACTTACATACCCATTGGATAAACTAAAAGATAATAAGGCACAGGCACTAGAACTATGGCTAAGAGAATATATATTTAATGCTTTAGTTCAACCAATACATCTTATATTGTATGTAACAATAGTAAGTTCAATAATGGACTTCGTAAAAGACCATCCAGTTTATGCTATAGTTGGAATAGGATTCCTACTACCAGCTGAAAAATTTATAAGAAAACTATTTGGATTCTCTAAAGCAAACACATTTGGACAATTAACAGATGCTGCAATGGGAGCTACTGTAATGAGTGGAATTAATAAAATGTCTTCTTTAAATAAGCAAGTTCCATCACATAGCGATAACGCAGATAGTAAAATAAGAACAGCAGATGAAAGTTCAGATATGGATGTTCCAGATGTGAACATAGAAGATTCAAATACGGCTAATAATACCAATACGAATACAACTCAAATAAGTAGACAAAGTGTTGAAAATGAATATAGAAATTTAAGAGCACAAGGCCTAAATACAGAGGAAATAAATCAAAGAATACATACTCAATTTGGAAATAATGATATGATAAATTCTATTATTTCAGGAATAAATGCCCCAGGAGTAGCAAGTGGCACCGCAGGAGCAAACTCTAATGCTTCAGCTGGAGCAAATGCTTTAAGAGTACCAAGAATTACTCCAGCAATGAATGCGAATAATAGAAGAAGTTTTGGCTCTAAAGTGTCAGCTGGAATTTTAAATGTTGGATTTGAAGCAAAGAAAAGAGCTATAAAATCTCATCCAATAAAAACTATTGGAAAATACACTGGTATGGCATTTGGAGGGGCAACTTTAGGCTTACTAGGATTGGCAGCAGGAATTTCTACAGGAGATTTTGGAAATGCAATAAAATATGCTTCAACAGGACTTGGAATAGGAGGCTCAGTTGGAAGTACTTGGGGCACAAATATTACAGAATTTACTACAGAACAAGTAGAAAATTTCAAGAAGGGATTTTATGGAACAGAGGAATACAATAATATGAAATTTGATAAAAATTTCTTAGCAAGTGAAGAATTAAGAGATATTATAAATAATAATGATGTTCACCCGGAAATGAGAGGCGGCTTAGTATCTGAAGTAAAAAGAAATAGAGCAATTGCAGATGAAGTACACCAATATCACTTGGCTGGAATTACGGATGCAGACCAAATAACGGCTTGTATGAAAGCAGGACTAACTCCAGAAGAGGGCAAATACACAATAGAATTAGCAAAAACAATGCAAAAAGGAAAAATAAATACTCCTAAGAAAAGGTTTGATTATAAGCAGAAATATTTAGATGCATTTCAAAGTCAAAACAACACTGATGAAAAAAGGCAAAAAATAGAAGATATGTGGAATACTGCAACTAATATTAGGTTTAAATAAAATATAAGGAGTAAGATTATGAATAAATTTTTAAGATGGTATTATAAAAACAAATGGAAATTTTGGTTAAATGTATTAATTGCTTTGGGAGTTTATTTAATAATATTACTTCTTAATAGAATTTCAATCAAATCAACAGAAGGTAGCAATACAAATAATAGTATTAATACTTCTTACATAAATAGTGGAACTATTAAAAACGATAAAACTATAATAGGAACGCAAACTGAAACTAAAAAAATAGAAGAAGCAAATACTGTTATAGAGGACTTTGTGGAATATTGTAATAGCGGAGAAATAGAAAGTGCTTATAGCTTACTTACTCAAAATTGTAAAGAAGAAATGTTTCCAACCTTAAATGATTTTGAAAAGGCATATTATAACAGAATTTTTAAAACAGAAAAAACGTATAAAATGCAAAATTGGAGTGGAAATACTTACAAAGTAGAATATAGAAATAGCTTAATGGCAACAGGAGGAACTGAAACTAATGAATTTATTAGAGATTATATAACTACAGAAAAAGAAAAAGATGAGGTAAAGTTAAATATTAACAATTATATAGGTAGAACAAATATAGAAAAAACAAAAAAAACAAATGAAGTAGAAATAAAAGTAATAAGCAAAGACACATATATGGATTATGAAATTTACAATTTAGAAGTAACAAACAGTAGCAAAAATGATGTTTTGTTAGATAGTTTAGAGTATTCAACAAGTATATTTATAAAAGATGAAAACGATAAAAAACACTATGCTTTTGCAAATGAACTAACCAAGGAAATGCTTACAGTTAAAATTAACCAGAAAAAAACTATTAGTATAAAATTTACTAATTCATATATTACAAATAGAAAATATTCTAGTATGAATTTTTCTAAGTTCATAACAAATATCAACCAAATGGAAAACACAGGGACTATAAATATAGAATTATAAAAGGAGGTAATTATGAAAAAGATTGCAGGAAAAACAGCATTATTAATTAAATTATTAGTAATTGTTCTATTAGTAGTTTGCATAGTTACCTTTATTGTAAAAGGTGAAGACTCTGAATGGGATAAAGAATCTAAAAGTGTGCCATATGTAGCTGGACAATATACTCAAACTATGCAAGGAAAACAATTGGAAATTTCGTCTGATTCATCGGGAGAATTTAGATATGATACAGATTTAGTTGAAAAAGCAGAAGATATAATAGACGAAGTAAGTACATATAAAAATTCAGAAGTATTAGAAAGATATTTGGGAAAAGATAAGGAGGAACAAAAAAAGTTCCTTGCCTGTTTAATAAAGGCAGAATATATTACACAATATCCAGACTTAAGGAAAAAAGATAAAATTGGAACGGAAACAGCAGATAATGAATTTCAAGGATGTATACAAGTAAAAAGAGCAAATTCAGATGCAGAGGGAACTACAGGAAGTGAAAAAGACCAACTTCTAGAATATATGGATTATGATACATTTATGAAATATGTTGAGGAAAACAATTGGGAAGTTGTTAAAAATTATTTTACTTTGCAAGGGACAATACAAACTCCAGATTTAGAAAATGCAGAAGAACAAGATATAGATAATGCACTAGAACTTATTGTTGCAACATATAGCAGCACAGATGTTAGTGTTACAGTGAATGACGAGTCTGCAACTTATGCAGATAAGACAAGCCCAGTAAATAAATCCGAACTTAAAGTAGAAACTAGTAAAATGATATATCAAGATATAACAGATAGCTTTACAATGCCGTTTGATATGCTATGGGCATTACTAACAATCGGAGAAGATAAAGATTTCGTTTATGAATTAGCACAATTAGCATTAAAAAGCAAAATTGTTATAACTGTTCAAGATAATTTAACAACAACAGTAGATACAGTAACATATGATTATAAAACAAAATTTATAGATTCATTAGACATTATGAAAGTAGAAACAGAAGAAACGGGAGAAATAAAAGAAGAGGGACCTTTTGCAAAACCAGATGAAGTGAAAGACTATCAAATTGTAACTGTTACTACTAATAATGTAAATACAGTATGTATGGATGTTACATATGCCGACACTTGGCTACTAACATACCACAATTCTTATGCAAATGAGCTTAAAGAAACTCAGAGAATATTAGATGAAAACTACAATGCAAATAATAAAGAAATTTTAAATGATGCACGTGAATATTTTGCAGTTTTTTATGAAAAGAAAAATGAAAAAACTCAAAGTGAATTAAAAGATATTGCTTTTGAATACCCAGGAGCAAAAGAAAAATTTGATGAAATAAAAGCAGAAGAAAACAGTGAAATAACATATACACAAATAGTAAATAAAATTGTGGAAGTAGGAACAAATGGAGACTATACAGACAATACAAAGGCATTGGCTAAAAATAACAGAGTACAAAGTGTGTGTGCCACGACTATAATGGGAGATCAGGACGTATCAAGTTGCATTGCTGAATTAAGAGGGTTCTGTGGTAGATATTTATCTGAAAGAGAAATGACATCAATTTTAAACACAGTTATATCGTGGTATAATGCAAATAACAAGAAAAATACAGTATTAATAAATAGACTAAAAATAAGAAAAGAGCAGTGGAGAATAAACCAAACAGAACATGAAACTACAGATATGACATACAATCAATATACACAGGGAACTCCGACTGTAAGAGAAAAGACAAACACATATAGTTGCTATTCTACAATGGGACTATATTGGAGCAAACATTTTGAAAATATAACATTACTAAATTATATGAACGGTATAGGCGATTATGCCAGTGCATCAAAGTATGTAACTAGTGATAGAAAGAATTACATATGCTATGGAGAAGCTCCGTTAAACGAAACATATAATTATGCTTATGGTTTTATGTTCAAAAATGGGGATAATTGGGCAGACCAAATTGCTCAATTAAGATTATTATATCAAGGAATATATAACTTACAAGATACAACTGCAATAAGCGATGAAAAGATATTAAAAGAATTTACAGAAAATGAAGAAAAATATGCAACAAGAAATGAATCTAAAATGCCAGTAGAAATAGTCGATAATGCCATAGCCCAATTATATATGAATAAAAGACAAGAACTATATAATGATATAGAAAGTGCTAAAGAAGAATTAAGTTTAGGTAGTGGAATTGAAGAATTTACAATTGCTCAATTAGATGTTTTAACAGATAGATACTATAATGGTTGGGCAAATAGAGCGCAATATGTTAAAGAAATTTATAAAATAGTGGTAAACACTAATGATAAAAAAACATTAAAAGATAATACGGAATTAGAAAACTTAATAAAATCTAATTATAAAGATGAAGAAGGAAACCTTATATATAAAAACAGAGATGAATCTAGGTGGATAACATTTACTACTGGAGAATATACAATTGCAGATGGAAATAGCAAAGTAGTTTTGGATACTCAAGATTATAAAAATGATTTAACAAGAGATGTGAACTTCTTAATATTACTAAATGAACATGAAGAAGCTAAAAACAGTATTATAAGTGGCGCTGAATGGTTATTCTCTGGAATGGAAAAAAGCCCAACAGCATCAGAACAGATAGATACAATGAAATGGTTATTATATAAATTCACAGAGAACTCTAGATATGATGTTGAAGAAATAAACTGGAATAAATTACTACAAAAAAATGCAAGATATAAAAAGGCCACTGGTGGAGCGCTAGAAAGCTTCATAAAAGTTTGGACAAATTATAGTCTTTGGAGCTATGAAAATCAAGAAAGTAAGGCTGTTCCTTCAAAATATATAACACTAGAAAATGGAAAAGAATATTATAAAGTTTATAGCGAAAATAATAGTAATAAAATTTCTTATAATATTATAGTTCAAGACAAAGAAGAAGGAGAGCTTGTAGAACAGCAAGAAGGATTAGAATTATTAAAACAAAATATAAAAGTTTATACAATCATAGTGGACGACTATTTAAAAAAGAATAATATAGAATTATCAAACCCACAAAGAAATGCATTAATAGCTCTTACATATAAATATGGTGTAAACTATTTAGAAAATAACAAGTTTGCAGAAGCATATAATAAAGGAATAGAGAATATTAAAACTAACTTTGCACCATTTAATGGTTCTTCAAATGAAAGCAAAGCAGTAAGCAAACTATTTGAAGAAGGTGAATATGTATATATAGACAGTACAGGAAAAGAGATTAAGATTACATCTGGAGCAGATGCTATTATTGAGGCAGCTAAATATATACATGAAGCGATGGCAGATGATGGTGGATATGGATACTGCATATATAAACCAGGAGAGTCATGCAACCATAGTGGAAGCTGCGGATTACCATCAACATTTGATGCAGCACAAACATATGGACCTAAAAATACTTGCTGTGCAACTTTTGTTGGCTGGGCTTTAGTAGAAGCTGGATATGGTGATATTATAAAAGACGTAGATAATATTAATGCAGTTCCTACTTTATATAAAGGCTTAATGGCAACAGGTGAATTCATAGAAATTAATAGTTTTGACGAGCTAGAAGCAGGAGATTTAGTTATTATGAACACTTGCGGAACAGTTTACGACCATATACAAATATATGCAGGAAAAGCAAATAGTGGAAATTCATACTACTACAACGCAGGAAGTAGAGCTGCATTACAAAGTGCTGTAAACATTCAAGGGGATCAAAGTGTAAAAGAAATATTTGTAAAGGCTTTAAGAATAAAACAATAGTTTTATAAAAATACAAATGAAAGGAAAAAGATTATGAAAAAGTTAAAGGCACTCATAATAGTTCTTATAGCATTAGTAATAGTTATAATGGGAATTATTGTGTACATAAGAAAGAATACTGATGAGGATAAAAAAATAATACAAAACTCAGTACCCTTTGATGGTTATGATACTTATGTACCAATAAATGCATTAGAAAGAGTTACATCTAGTACTAATTATTACACTGTTAAGAACATAGTTAATGATTATTATAACAATATTGATAGGGACTATATTGCTGAAGAATATTTAAAGGAATTTAATTTAAACGAAGAAAACTTAAACACATCTAGTATTTCAATTTCTGATATGCTAGTAAGCAGTGAAACGGGAGAAGTATCGCTATTTTTAGTGCATTTAGAAGTTGAAAATGAACAAGCCAAAAAGGAAACTTCAATTATTGTAGGATTAGATTTTAAAAATACTACATTTGAAGTTTTTCCAGAAGAATATTTGATTAAATATGGGTATGACAAACTAAAAAATGGAGATGAATTAAAATTAACAGTTAATAATATTCCTAAAAAGCAAAATAATAGATTTAAATTACAAATTATTTCAAATGAGAAGATGGCAGAAAACTATTTGCAAGATTTTAAACAAAAACTACTTAATGACGATTTAGAAAACATATATAAACTGTTAGATGACAACTATAAAAAAGCTAAATTTTCAAACTATAAGAGCTTTGAAGATTATATGAAAAATAACTCTTCAAGAATTAAAAATGCATTCTTGGATAAATATAATGTAAGTAAAAATGAGGGAACAACACAATATACTTGCATAGACCAAAATGATAATTATTACATTTTCAAAGAAAACGCAATAATGGATTATACAATTATGATAGATAACTATACAATAGATTTAAAAGAAGATATTGAAGAATATAGTAAACTTTCAGATAAAGAAAAAGTGGCAGCAAGTGTGCAAAAGTACTTAAAGGCGCTAGAGGATACCGACTACAAATATGCGTATAATAAACTAGGAAAATCTTTTAAAAATAATTATTTTGGAACACAAGAACAATTTGAAGAATATGCTAAAAACAATCCAATAAATATGAAAAATATAAGCCAATTAAATGTAGAAAACGTATCTGGAGAATATATATGCATAGTGCAATTATCTGGGGTAACAACTAATTATAAGAATCCAAAATTTATTGTAAAATTAAAAACGGGTACAGATTTTGAAATTGCATTTTCTGTAGAATAATAAAATTGAGAGCTTAAACTCTCAATTTTATTTTATCTTTAAAAATATATTAAATAAATCTTTAAATTTTAACCTATTACCGTAATGCAATATTGCAATAGAATATATCCTTATAGATATAAAAGATAGCAACATAGCAGTAACAACAAGAATAGCAAGTGAACCTAAAATTTCATTAGTAGTGGCTAGATTGGCAATAATCCTACTTGGCATAAAAAAAGGTGAAGACAGAGGAAATATTGAAGTAAATTCACTAAGTTTGTTATTTGTTCCTAAACTAATTGAGAAAAATGACAAGAAGAAGGAAAACATAGTTAGGAAAGAAACTGGCAAATTTGCAATTTGTATATCTTCTGGTTTACTAACAGTCGCACCAGTAATAGAATTCAAAAATGCATATAAAATATAGCCTAAAATAAAGTATATAAATAATAGTAATATGGCTTTAAAACTAATATTTACGTTTGCCAAGAATAAACTTACAACATCTAAACCAGCAGGAATAAATGTTTTATAACATACAAATGTAACCAAACAAATTACTACTAGTTGTAATAAGCCTAAAATACCCATTCCAAGTGTTTTGCCTAGCACTACATGAGAAGGAGAGGCCGATGTAACAAGTGTTTCTATAACTTTTGAATTCTTTTCACTAGCAACAGAAGCAGAAATACTATGCCCAAATAAGTAAATAGAGAAAAATAACACAAAAGATATTATAAGTCCAACAGATACTGAGGCATCTGTTACATCAGACAAACTTCTAGTTATTTCAATATTATAATTTATATCAGACTGTGATTTTTCAATGAGTTCTTTGCTAACATTTGCTTCGCTTAATAATTTGTTCTGATAAGCCTTTTGCAAAAGAGAAGAAACAGCTGAAGCATACTTAGAATTATTTGAATTATAATCATATACCATATAAGTAAAAGTAGGGATACTATTTTCAGAAGAAATGTACACTGCTGAGTATATTTCTTCGTCTTTAATTAAATTTTTTAACTCTTGAATTGATGACGAAGGCTGCAATTTTATTTTAAAATGTTCACTATTAATATTTTCTAAATAAGAGCCAAATAAATTTTCACTATCTACTATTGCAATTACTGGAACAAGAGAAATAACTTCTGAGTGTACATCATTACTATTAGAAGCATCTGCTGACTCTTCAGATATAGTTTTTTCAGAAGTAATAACATTTTCAGTAGTATTCGCATTACTAGAACTATCTTGTGGTATAATAGAATATTTACCAAGTTGGAATTCTAATATTCCAAATATTAATACAATTATACATATTATTAATGCATTACTTATTATAAAGGATTTCTTTTTTATGGTTTCAATTATTGTAAACCAAGAAACTATAAAAATATTTCTCATTAATTTTCACTTACCTTTCTTATAAATATTTCTTCTAAAGATGGTTCTTTTATTTCAAATTGAGTTATAGAAATGTTGTTTTCCAAAAGTTTTTGTAAGAACTTATTAGGCTCTTCAGATAATTTTAATTCATAACTATTAAAGCCTTTAGATATAATTTGCGAATTTGAAGGAATAAAATTAAATATATCTTTATCACATTTTATATATACATTACTTTGCCCATATGATTTTTTTATATCTGTAAGACTGCCACTAAGAATGGAATTACCTTTATTTATGAGTAATATATCAGAACAGTATTCTTCTACTACAGACATCTGATGCGTAGATAAAATAATATAAGTTCCTTTTTCTACTAAATTATTGATAGCTTTCTTTATAACTTGAGTATTAACTGGATCTAATCCAGAGAAAGGTTCATCTAAAAACAATATATCAGGATTATTTACAAAAGCAGATATTAATTGAATCTTTTGCTGATTACCTTTTGAAAGTTGTTCGGCAGGAACATTTAAATATTCTTCCATTCCGAGCTCTTTGCACCACTTTTCGGTTGCTAAAATAGCATCTTCAGAAGACATACCTCTTAGTTTTGCAAAATATGTAAGTTGTTTACCAACTTTAACTTTTGTATAAATTCCTCTTTCTTCAGGTAAATACCCAAAAGTAGCAGTTTTTTTAGTTAGTTTTTTACCATTCCAAGAAATTGTTCCGCTATCTTTGGAAAGAATACCAAGAATAATTCTAATTAAAGTAGTTTTTCCAGCACCATTTGAGCCAATAAGTCCAAAAACACCGGGCTTATCCATCTTAAAAGATATGTTATTTAAAACTTTTTTTGTATTAAAGCTTTTATTAATATTATTAATTTCTAATCCCATAAAAACCTCCATCTAATGCATATAGTTTATCATAAAAATAAAAAAAAATATATGATTTTTAAAAAAATTGACAATTTACATAAAAAATGATAAAATTATTAAGAAATCTTCTGAAAGGAGAAAACAGAAAATGCGGATATTTGAAAACATCATTACCTGGATGTGGATAGTTCTGGTTTTCGCTGTAAGTATAGCGGTTAGCGGACTTGTGTCCAGTCTGGGAATTACAGTGTTTTCACTTGTAGTTCGAATTTTCCTCGGCTGGAGAATTTCAGACGGGCTTGGAACAGCAATGGTGGTAGTTCTTGCCATTATATTGCTGCTTCGGTTCTGGGTGCCTCTTCTTAGTAAGCGCCAAAAGAAATAAGGAGGCTTGTCCTCCTATTTCTTTTATATAAATATACAAAAATGTATTGAAAATTAAAAATATATGTTATAATTAATAGGGAGGGTTAAATTATGGATGAAAATAATGAAATATCATACAAAGATTTAGCTATGGAAAAGAGAATTGAGGCTTTTATAGAAGAACAAAAAGAAGTAGTTAAACTATGCAAAAAGTATAACAATGAAGTAGGAGGAGCAAACGGTTATAGAGTGGAATTTAACCCAAATACAAAAAGCTATAATGTATATTTTGCACAAACTGATATATTAATATCTACACAAGATAAAGATAGAAAATTTAGTATTAGACCAGAAGGAATAACAGAATATACTGAATTTTTAAGAAAGTTAGAAGAAGAACATAAAGAACAGATGGTAGCTTTAAGACCAAATTGGATTCCTACATCGGAGCAATACAGGGAATATGAAGAAAAACAAAGACAAAGGAATAGTCAGGGAGAGTCTATAAAAGATGAAATTGGGGAAGAAGATAACACTAAAAAACCTGAAGAAAATTCAAAAAAACCGGAAGAAACAAATGTACAAGGAAATCAACAGGCAAAAATTAATTCATCTGCAATAAAATTACCATTAGATAAAAAGGTAGATGAAAGAGGAAAAACCTTGGGTGAAATATTTAGAACTAAGTATCCAGAACTATTTAAAGGAGAAGTAGAAGTATATGTACAAGCAGACGAAAAAAATGTAGATTACTTTAGGCTATATGTGGTAGGAAAAGAAAAAACTAGAGAAATACCTGTAAAAAGAACAACTGGGGAACATGCACAAAACGTAAATGCACTTACGATGCCAAAAGATGGTCAAAATATAAATAAAGAACAACTAGAACAAGTACTAGAATTAGATAAAGATACAGCAATAGGAATAAATTTCGATGGTAAAAATTATACTACAGTTTACTATGGTTCAAGAACTAGCGAAAACAATTGGAAATTCCAGCATCTAGTAGAAAGAAATAAAGAAAAGGAAATGAAAGATGCATCATATGAGGTAAGAGAAGCTACAGGAGGATCTACATACGAAAACAATTCGGGAGCTGATGAAGAAAAAGGACATACAGTTTTATCTGGCTTAGAAGAACAAAATGTTCCAGATGAACTTAACCCAGCAGAAGATGGAATTAGCATAGATGAGATAGATGACCCTAAAAATTTAGAACATATAAAAGCGGACTTTGCGCAAAAAGTAGCAGACCAATATGGGTTGCCTCCAGAAGCGGCTGAATATGTGGCAGATGAAGTATTCGATTACAAAAGAAATTTTGAGGATGCACTAAAGGAAACTCAAGAACAATTAGAAGAACAAAGAACTAATGAAACAAAGGGAACAATAATGCCAGGTTCCGCAGTATCAGCTGCAATAGGTATATTAATGAAAAAAAACCATCCTAAGAATGAGCAAGAACAAGAAGACAAAGTTCCAGAACCTAGAGAATTACATTAAAATAACGAAAGAGGTAAAAATGAAAAATAAGATAAAATTAATTTTAATAATAATATTTGTAATAATAATAGATCAAATAGTTAAAAATAACGTTATAAATAATTTCTCAGGAACAAATTTAGTACTGATTAAGAATTTAATAACAATTACCAATAATTCTAATACAGACACAGCATATTCTTTAGGAGCAAATAGCATAATTTTATTAATGGCAGTAAATATAATAGTAATATATGCGTTGGCTAAGATATTAGTAACTAATTATCAAAAAATAAATGATACATTAAAAACAGGAATTTGTTTAATAATAGCTGGGGAAGCTAGTAATTTAATTGATATGATTTTTAAAGGATATGAAATAAAAATTATTACAATTCTAAAATACAAATCATTTAACTTAGCAGATGTTAGCATAATAATTGGTTTCATATTAATTGTTTTATCAATATTAGTAGAGATGGTAAAAAGTCAAGAAAAACAATAAAATATTTACTTACATATATTTGAACGAGAATTAACTCGTTCATTTTTTATGCGTATAATTTTTTAAAAAAACGGAAAAACTTTTAGTAGGAGCTGATTTTTATGAAAATAAATATAATTAATATGCGAAAAAATCCAAAAGAAGGCAAAAGCGGTGAAGTAGAAAAAATAAACTTACGGTGGTGGAAAAAAATTATTTTTGTTTATACTAATATTATTTCTAATTTTAATTACAGGAAATAAGAGTATAGCAATGACACATTACCAAACAGTAGGAACAACAACAGGATTAGTAAATGCTTCAGCATTAAATGTAAGGCAAGGACCAGGAACTACTTTTAAAGCAGTAACTATGACTTATAGAAACGAATATGTCCGAGTATTTGCTAAAATCGGGGACTGGTATGTAATACAAACAAATTCAGATTATATAGGATGTGTAAGTTCTAAATATATAAAATTAATATATCCCAAAACTTCAAGCTCTAGTGGAGGAAGTACTTCAGGAGCTACAACCAAGAATAATGGAGATTTAACATCAGATGAACTAGAAGTATTTAACCTAATAAATGCGAAAAGAACTGCAAATGGACTATCTCCTTTAAACATAGATAACGAACTCCAAAATGTAGCAAGAGTAAAAGCAAAAGATATGGTAGATAACAACTACTTTTCACACAATTCTCCAACATATGGAACTCCATTTAATATGATGAAAAATTTTGGAATAACTTATAAAACTGCGGGAGAAAACATTGCAGGTAACTCTTCTAACCAAGGAGCAGTAGAAGCGTGGATGAACTCAGAAGGTCATAGGGCAAATATTTTAAACAGCAGTTACAACTATACAGGAGTAGCTGTAGTAAAAAGCGCAAAATACGGAAAAATATATGTGCAAATGTTTATAGGAAAATAGCATTTCTCGTATTACAAGATAATTGCCATAAGTAAGGCAGAAAGACACGCTTGTATGAATTTTCCAATAATATATGGCTTTATTGAAATTTTAGCTTTTGAAGTTATACTCAAAACCTGAAAAAGTACGGAAATTCCTCCAAAACCCAGCAAAAATGAGCAGATTATTATACTAATTGGGTTTGTATTAATTGCCGCCATTTTAACCCCATTTGTTACTTCTATAATTCCAGTAATTATGCTTTGAAAATAAACTTCTGGAACATTAAAAAACTTAAAAATAGGTGCAAAAGCTAAACAAATGGCACTAAGAATTTTACTACTATTTAGCATAGAAACTATTACAGAAAATAAAACTACAAATCCACCAATAATTACTACAGAATTAATGGCACTTTGGATAGATGCAGACAAAACAGAGCCCAAATTATTAAAAGTTAAATTGTGTGATGAAGTAGAAACTTTAGAAGGAACGATTCTTTTTTTCCCATAAAAAAAAGAACCGTTCTTTTTTCCACCATCTAAAAATAAAACCAACAAGAAGGCAAGAAATAAGGTGAACGACAAATAATTTTAACCCAATTTGACTACTTGAAAATAAACTTACACCAACAGTACCAATTATAAATAAAGGACCAGAATTATTAGTAAATGCAAGTAAACGCTCACACTCTTCATTAGTACAAATTCCCTGCAACTTAAAATTGCTAACTATTTTTGCCCCCATAGGATAACCACTAATAATTCCCATAAGTAAGGCAAAGGCCCCTTCACCAGGCACATTAAAAATAGGACGCATAAATTTATTCAGAAAATTACCAAGAATAGTAATAATATTAGTATAGCCAAGAAGCTCGGTTGCAATGAAGAAAGGAAGAAGAGAAGGAACAACCGAAAAGGCCCAAAGAGATAAACCATTTTTTGCAGCAGATAAATTGCTAGAAGAAAATAATATTAGAAATATGGTAAATGTGTATACACAAATTGGTAGTATTATTTGCTTTAATTTTAAAATTATAAATTTGGTTTTTCTCATAGAACCAGTCCTTTCGTTATTTATAACAAATATATTATGTTTTGCGTAATATATGATAAGAATATTGTATGTGAAAAATTAAAATTGTAATTTGTGGTAGGGGCGATTTTAATCGCCCGCGAAATTATTAATAATTTGCTACAACAGTCCGCCCAATCTCGTCGGAGTTATATATATTATTTTTTTCAAGAAAATCCGGGAGGTATGTAGGGTAATCCGTGAGCCGTTGGCTGCCCGGAAAT
>OIYS01000097.1_pt1 | contig 61621 bp, 64 predicted proteins | sample 1588271 | NCBI WGS metagenome assembly OIYS01 (sample SAMN03283286) | human gut metagenome | biome: human-associated habitat; material: feces | host: Homo sapiens | place: Peru | collected 2012 | reverse complement strand
ATAGAGATAAATATCGTGACTTTTCACGAGATTTATATGAACATGGTGTTATTGAACATGATACGATTAAAGAATTAAATGAAACTTATAAATTCAGTAAAGAACATGATTTAAGCAAAGAAAAAGATGATTATGATTTAGAAATATAATATTAAAAGTTAAAAGTATGATAAAATAATATTAATTATTAACAGATTGGTCAGACACGTCTGACTAATTACGAAAGGAGAAATTATGTTAGAAAAAAACAATGCAAAAATGATTGAAGAAATTACAAATTTAGTAAATGAAGTTAAGTCTAAATTAGCCAATGAAATTAATAAATCTATTGTCTACGTATATTGGAATATAGGTAAAATAATAGTGTCAAATGAAAGTGAATATAATAATCGTTTAGAATATGGTAAAGAAGTTTTAAAAGGATTATCTGATGAACTTACAAAATATTTAGGTAAAGGCTATTCAGTATCTAACCTAAAGTATATGAGAATGTTTTATAAAGCATATCCTAATTTTAACGAAATTTCCTCTAGTCTTTCTTGGTCTCACTATTTAGAACTAATGATTATTGAAGATAGAGATAAAAGAAACTTCTATGAAAAAGAATGTATTAATTCAAATTGGTCTGTTAGAGAATTAAGAAGACAATTAGATACTTCATTATTTGAAAGGCTTTTATTATCTGATGGAAAAGTAAATAAGGAAAAGGTATATGAACTATCAAAAAAAGGACAAGAATTAAATAAACCTAGTGATGTAATTAAACAGCCTTATGTATTTGAATTTCTTGGAATCAAAGAACAAAAACCACTTTTAGAAAAAGATTTAGAATATAAACTAATTAGGCATATTGAGGATTTTTTGCTAGAATTAGGTAAAGGATTTATGTTTGTAGGCTCTCAACAAAGAATAAACCTTAATAATACTGATTATTATGTAGATATGGTATTCTACAACAAATTCTTAAAATCTTATGTTTTAATTGATCTAAAAATGAATAAATTAAAAGCAGAAAATTTGGGTCAAATGAATATGTATTTAAATTATTATGAACAAGTAGTAAATAGTGAGGAAGATGGTAAACCAATTGGTATTATACTATGTGCCGAAAAAGATAAAGTAATGTTAGAATACGCTTTAGGTGGCTTATCTAATAATATTTTTGCATCGACATATACTTATTATATTCCTAATAAGGAGCAGTTAATTGGTGAAGTTGAAAGAGTTTTAAATGAAGAAAAAAACTAAACTATATTAAGTTCAGTTAAATTTTCTATATAATTTAGAAAGATAAAAATATTTATTCTTTCTTTTTTCTTGGTCGAAAAACATAACCCTGTTCTTTTTTTATCTTATAATCATTTAAAGCATTACTAATTGAAGAGTTAAACTCATTAACAATATAATTTTTAGATATAGTTGAGTCATCATCTATACAATCGTTTGGATATGATGCATTTTCTAAAGTAAATATTGCTTTATCAAGATCATTCATTCTTCTATAAGTGTCTGCTATTTTCAAATAGGATATCTGCCTACCAAATCTAAATTTTGACATTGAATCATTTTTTAACATATTATTATATGCATCTAAAGCATTTTCATATTCACGGCTAATAATTAATTTATCTCCTAATTCACAGTATACTTCCGAAAGATGCAAAAACACCTTATTACTATATGGTATTTTTACTCCAAGTGTCCTATTAATTGCATATTCACTAACTCCTTTATTTAAATATTTCCTTAAATATTCAATAGCTAAATCATTATACTTAACCTTTAACCACGAATATGCTTTTGATTTAATATATAAAGAGTCAGCATTATCATCATCTCCAGCCAATTCTATTACTTTCAATAAAACTTGCTCACGATTTGGATAACCAGTTTTTTTGTCAGTTAGTTCAAGTAAAATTTTTTTAATAATTAAACTTTTTTCATTAGTACTAACACATAAAGTATCAAATAAATCATAGGCAAGTTGTATATTGTTTTGGAAAGTTTTTTTACTTAATATTTTTGAAATAAACATAATATCATCCTTTCTATCATTAACTAAATCAATTTTTACATTTAGGGCATTTATGATAACCATGATTTCTTGAAACAATAGTTGCTTCCCACTCAAAATTGCAAATTTTACATTTCCACCAAACTTTTTTACCTGAGTTTAAAACAAAATCTGACGCAGTCTTTCCGTTATTTTTACTAACATCAAATTCTGCTGCCAAATTGGGATTTAATGTTTCTAAATCATTGTATCCTTTTAATACTTTTTGATTACAACAAACGGGACATTTTGTACCATTATTTTTAGTTCTATTTAAAATTGAAGCCTCATACTCATGACCTTTAGGACAAACCCACCAAACTTGTTTATTACTTCCAGACATAACCTCACTTGGACTTAAATTATTTCTTTTATAGTTCCATTCTTTGACTAATTTAGGACAAGTTGTTTCTAAATCATTATATCCTTTTAAGATTTTATTATTTGAACAATAAGGGCAACCGCTACCATTTGAACGTTTATTCGGACTTGTTTGCCATTCATGACCTTTAGAACAAATCCACCAAACTTTTTTACTACTACTGGGAGATATAGACTCTGGTGTTAATTTTCCGTTCTTATTATAATTCCATTCTTTTAATAATTCTGGTTTAATACTTGATAATGATTTTTCTTTTTCCATAAAATCTAGTTTTGAATAAATATCTTCTATATCACTTTCTATATTTACTTTAATATTTTGGACATTTAAATCATTAAGTATTTTAAAAATGATTTGTTCTAAATCTTTATCTGTCTTATCCTTTCTATAAAAACAGATACTAGTAGAATTTATTTTTGAGCATTTTATATCTCTTATTCTATAAAGTTTTATTCCAAGCATTTCACATAATTTATCTTTTTCTATATCACTTTTAGTACTAGTATGATAGTATCCTCCATCATACTCGATTGCAACTTTAATTGATGGAATAAATATATCTAATTCCCTTTTTCCATATTTTTTTAATTTATAGTTATCTTTGGCATCTGGAAAATATTTTTTAATATAATAATAAACTATTTTCTCTTGAAAAGAAGTAACTCTTTCTTTTGTACAAATAGGACAACCATGTCCAGAAATTCTATTATTTGGAGTTTGCTGATATGAGTGACCCTTAGGACAAATCCACCATATTTTCTTATTACTACCTCCAAAAACATCACTAGGAGTCAAATCTCCATTTTTATTATAATCCCATTCTTTTGCTATATAAGGATACTTAGATTTTAATTCATTATATCCTTTCATTATTTTTCTATTATTGCAATATGGACAACTAGTTCCACTCAATCTACTATATATGACTGCTTGCCATTCGTGACCATTAGAACATATCCACCATATTTTTTTAGATGAATTCACACCAATTTCAGAAGGAGAAATAATGTTCTTTTTGTAATTCCATTCTTTCAACAATTCAGGTTTCAAAGTTTCTAAATCATTATATCCTTTTAAAATTTTTTGATTCGAACAATAAGGACAACCTGTTCCATTTAACTTAGTTCTATTAACAACACTTGCTTCATATTCATGACCTTTAGGGCAAATCCACCAAACTTTTTTATTACTTCCTGATTGTATTTCAGTAGGTAGTAACGCATTTTTTTTAAAGTTCCATTCCTTTGCTATGCTTGGATTAGTAGTAGTTAAATCATTATATCCTTCTAGAACTTTTTTATTTGAACAATATGGACAGCCACATCCTGTCCTATATCGACTTCCAACTGATGCTTCCCATTCATGTTTATTTTTACAAATCCACCATATTTTTTTATCAGATCCTAATGTTAAAGTATCTAAATTTAGATTACTATTTTTATCAAAATTATATTCTGTCATTAATTTTTCATTATTTTTTAATAAATTACTAGTCACAAATATCACTTCCTATGTTCTTTAATAATATTTTTCTTATATCTTCATTATTGATACTCAATATACTATCTAAGTATTTAAGTTCTGAATCTAATTCATTATAATAAGCAAATTTGATTTTGAAAAGAGTAGAATATATTCTATTCATGTAAAAGAATAAATTATCAATATATTGTTCTAATTCCTCATATGTAACTTTAGTTTTCAAATCATCATATCTATAATTTTTATTAAAACTCATGCGTCTATCATTATGTGCAATTTGTTTGTCTCTTAATTTTTTTATATATTTTTTTATATATTCATTATTTTGTATATATTGTTCTAATTCATTTATGTCATCCTTAATGCTGTTAGTATTTATATAAACCCTATGTTTTTTATTAGTATTTATATCGTAAATATAAATATATCTTTTTTCTTTGTAATCTGATTCATATTGATGATATTTAATAATAAAACTCATAATTGATAAATCATCTTCATTATGATCTACAACAAGCCCACTCAATTCTATTACTATTTTTTCAAGCAAGGAATTAAGTATAACATTAGATATTTTTGGTAATTTTTTTATTATATTCTTATATCCATCAACAAATTGTATTTTTTTTAGTATAAAATATAATTGCTTTAAATTATACAATTTAAACATTATTAAGTTAATTTCTTTATGCAAATAATACTTACTAGTTTTTCTTTTATAGTTCATATAAAGACACCATTCCTTTTATTTTACCATTACAATAGACTGCAACATTCATTAATATTATATCATTTTTTTGATGTTTTTAGATTTATATAGTAAAAATTTGTGCAACAAAATTAAAACTATGATATAATTGAGGTGTAGTGATTGATATTTATGTATCAATTCGTATATTGGAAAAAAGTTGTAAATACCTACGACATTGGCTCCATATGAAGTTTATACTTACATACTTTTAGTTAGGTGTGTAAGTTTTTATTTTGTCTATAACGGGGAGTCAAACCACTCAACTTGGCTAAACTTAATAAATATAATGAACCACATCTATACTATATTAGTACCTAGCATCCCTTAAATTTAATAATAGCTTCCCTAATAAAGTCCCATCTAATACAAACAATGTATTTATCCTTTATATTGTTAGTCATTCCATTCAAGCAACGCTTTTTAGAACCTATCGTCATACAAGCAATATGTGGTGAAGTAAATTCTAAACACCTATTTGACAAAATCAAATCATATATATCATATTTTTTTATCCATACATAATCATTAACTCTACCACAGACTAAAGCATCAATATCATATTCAGAATTTCTTCCTCTAATAATAAACCTATCAATCATATCAACTATTATTCTAGTCTTATTAATAGCCGTATTGAATTCATCAATATCTTTCTGATAATACTTCTTATAGTCTTCAGAAGATAGTTGACAATTATAATCATTAATACCATTCTCATCTTTTTTTATACCCATAATTATATCCCAAATATTTTTCTATCACCTTGTACATCCTTAAATATCTCTTATAAACCTCTGTGAATTTTCATCTAACTCACTTAAATAGTTGTTATTAAATAAATTAACAAAATCTAATTCATTCTAATATTTCTCCTCATTTTCACCACACAAAAGGACTCCTTTTAATAAAGAAATCCCGAATAGATATATTTTTCTTGCCTAAAAATATAAATTATCGACCGCATTTTTATCACATTAATTTTTTACAGCAAGTCAATTAATGTAATTAAATTATAGCACCTTACAAAATAATAATCAATATTATAAACTTTTTTTATATAAAAATATTCCACATCAATATATAAAAAATATTCTCCTTATTTTTATATTAAATATGCGACTATTCTAATTACACCAATAATTGCTAAACATAAACTTGGCATTATAATACCTGGTAAATCTTGAAATTTATTAGGATTAATTTTTCTAAATAATACACCAGCAATTAGAAATACTATTGAGTTTAATAGAGCCATCCATTTAGGAACACCTAAAGAATCATTTAAATCAACAAACATTACACATAATATAGATAGACAAAAACACCATTCAGCCATTTTACTCCAATTACTATCAATATTTTTAGATGTTCCTAATTTCTCATTACCCTGTCCTTTCAAGTCAAATAGTACATCACCTATACAACAAAGTAATCCTCCAACTAAACCCATAATACTAAAATATTCACTTACCTTCTCTCTATAAAAATCACTATAGTCTTTTTGTCCTGCTAAAATTTTGATACTCATCTTATATAACTTTTAACTATATTAAAATCTTCCTCACTAACTTCATAAATACCATTATAACTTTGCTCTACAAAATATTTTTCATTATTATTGTAGATACTATAATAAAATGGTTTATCATCCACACTAGTATAAACAAAAATTGCATACATTTCTCCTCTAACATCAGGATTATATGTCATACTAGAAGTTGTTGTTTCTAATCCATCAAAAATACTATATAGTTTCTCTATTGAATCTTTATCATCATATTCCAAATAATTATTATTTTGAGAACCCGTATTTATCCCTATCTTAATTATATCTTCCTTCTTAGGTAAATTTATTTTTATTTTACCTTCATCTGCATAACTAATACTATACCAATTATCCAAAATATGTCTTACTAAAACAAGTTTATAACCACCACTTCCTGTGTAAAAATATATTTCATTCATATCTTCATCAAGTTCTATTTCAAATGTATCTTTAGCACCCAACTTAGAATTAATACCATAAGTTGAATAAAAAGTATAATATCCATTTGTACTATCACTTGTTCTCTCAATCTTTCTAACATAGCCAGAACTTCCTGAAACACCAACCTTTAATATCATCTTTTTACCATCAGAAGACACCTCAAAATCTTTTAAATATACATCAGTTCTAGCCTTACCAGTTAACAAAAATGAACTGCCAATAACTAAAACCATTAAAGCTATACATACAATAATTAATTTTCTTATACTTTTCATAATTTTCCTTTCTATCAATAATTATTTTTTAACAATTATATTATAACAGAGTTTTATCGCTTATACTATACTTTACATATATAAAAACGAAATTGTATGCAACACACAATAATAAATATAAACTATACTAAAAAATGATATAATCATCTTGAGGCGTATAACTTTATGAACATAAAAAATATTATTTTTGATATTGGTGGTGTACTTGCAGATCCAAAAACCGGTCATTGGTTTATAACTCCAAATTTTTGGAATATAGTTGACAAAAAATTAATTGACAGAGAAAAGTTAGAAATTAGCATGAAAATGAATATGTATTTGCAAACACAAGAACCAAAAACAGAAAAAGAAGAACATTACATGTTTTCTAAATATTATTATAAGGTTTTAGATGACATAAATTATCCAAACTTATCAACAGAAGTTGCAGATAAAATTGCAAATGATTGTGTTTACAATAATGAGAAGTTTTTATTTTATAATGACAATAAAAAAGTTTTAGAAGTACTATCTAAAAAATATAATTTATATATTATTTCAAATGGTTGGCCATCATCTTTTAGAGTACTAAAAAATAATGAAATAAATAAATACTTTAACGATATTATAATCTCATCCATGTATACTACAACAAAAGAAGAAGAATTATTTGATATATTTTTAAATAAACATAAAAATGTTAATCAAAAAGAAACACTTTATATAGATGATAAAACGTACATCTTAGATAAAGCAGATAAATACAATTTTAATCTTCTTCTCATGGACAGAAAAGATACTTATAAAGAAAATAAATATAAAACAATTAAAAACATGAATGATATTATAAAGATTTTAAAATAACATTAAAACTTTATAACAAAATATTTGCAAAAAAAGCCAACACAAACCAATTAAAACAAATTAATTTAAAGCATATATAATCGTAATTATTTTCTATCTTCAATTTTATATAACATTTTATATTTTTTACAATTATTCATTAAGAAATCATGCGTTCCAAAAGAAATTATTTTATGATTTTCCAAAAGATATATTTTATCAGCATTAATTATTGTACTCAATCTATGTGCAACAATTATAATTGTATGATTTTTAGACAACTTCTTCATAATATTTTTTATATTTTCCTGATTTCTATTATCCAAACTACTAGTTGCTTCATCAAATAATATTATTTTAGATTTTTTTATTAAAGCTCTTGCAATAGCTATTCTTTGTTTTTGGCCACCAGATAATATTGTCCCATTTTCACCAACAATAGTATCATATCCATTTTCCATTTTTATAATATCATCATGAATTTGTGCTTGCTTACATACTTTTATAATATCTTCATCTGTAGCATCTTTTTTTGATAATCTTATATTTTCTTTTATTGATAAATTGAAAATATATGGTGTTTGAGAAACAATAGATATATTATTTTTAATAGTACGTTCTGATAAATCATTAATATTCTTACCATCAATTAAAATCTGCCCATCATTTACTGAATAGCTTTTATTAATTAATTTTAATATTGTAGATTTACCTTCACCACTTTTACCAACAATAGCAATCATTTGATTTGGCTCTATTTCAAAATTAAGATTACTAAACAAAGTTTTTTTATTATATGAAAAACTAACATCTTTAAAGACTACACTCCCATTTAATCTTTTCATTTCTGTCTTACCAAATTCTTCCTTACTAAAAGAATTAAAATCAATTATATCAAAAACCCTCGTTGCTGCTATTTTACCATCCGCTAGCTTCTCTCTAATTTCAGCTATATAATCAATTAATGATAGTACCTTATTCTTATATAAAAATATGATTAAAAAAGTACTTACAGTTAATTTATTCATTGATATAAACTCAATAGATATTAAAATAAATATAAAATCTAAAATATATTGAAAAGATTTTATCCATCTATTCCAAGTTCTTCTAATATGTATATTTTTTATTTCAGACTTAATTGTATTTTTTTGTTGATTACATATTTTCTCAATAAATATATCTTTTAAGTTTAAACTCTTTACTTCTCTTATTCCTCTAACTAAGTCAGTATATGAACCTACTAAGTTTTCCTCGTTTTCTTTATATATCTTCTTTGTTTTCTTATAGTAAAATAATTTTCTTGACACTAACAAATATGTTAATATAATATTTAAAACTAAAAATAAACCTAAATAAACATTTAAAAAGAAAACATAAACAATAAAACTTATATTTAAAATTATTCCAGATAAATCATCTGTTATATAATCAAAAATTTCAGACAATTCTGTTGTATCTTTGTTTAATCTTGAAATAAATAATCCAGAATTAGTATTATCAAAGCTTTTCATCTCAAACTTTATAAGACTATCTAACATATCAGTTTTTAAATCAAAATTTACTTTACCATTTAACTTAAGAACAGCTCTCGACCATAAGTTAATTACTATTTGAATTACAATATTTAAAAATAATACTATACACGCTATTTCAATAATTTTACCTTTATTAAAATTTTCAAAGCAAGATAACAACTTACCTTCAAATATTGGAGATAAAAGTGATATTCCAGCATAACTCAAACTTAAAACGATAACTATTATACAGAGCAACATATATTTTTTATAATATCTTAATAACCTTAATAAATTTTTTGTATCATCTTTCATAACAATCACCCAAAAAATATAAATTTTTATATAGTATACAACAAATATTACTTTTTTCATATATAAATATATAAATAAAAAGTATAAATCCTTTATAAAATGAAAGATTTATACTTTATCTACTAATAATTAATTTTTTTTTAGCCTGTAGCTCCCGTTGGACCTGTTGGTCCTGTTGCTCCGGTTGGGCCTGTTGGTCCGGTTGGTCCAGTTGGACCTGTCTCACCAGTAGTACCTGTTACCCCTACCGGTCCGGTTGGTCCTTGTGGAATAGTTAAATTTAAAACAAAGTTAGGAGCTGTTCCCGTTATTGATGCAGTAGCTTCTGTACCTGGATTACCTGTTGAAACAGTACCAATTGATAATGTTGGAGATTCACCTGCTACTCCTTGTGGTCCTTGAACTCCAGCTGGGCCTGTTGCTCCGGTTGGTCCTGTTGCTCCTGCTACTCCTTGTGGTCCTTGAACTCCAGCTGGTCCGGTTGGTCCTGTTGCTCCTGCTACTCCTTGTGGCCCCTGAACTCCAGCTGGACCTGTTGCTCCGGTTGGTCCTGTTGTTCCTGCTACTCCTTGTGGTCCTTGAACTCCAGCTGGTCCTGTTGCTCCAGTTGCTCCGGTTGCTCCGGTTGCTCCGGTTGGTCCTGTTGCTCCAGTTGGTCCTGTTGTACCAGCAACACCCTGAATACCCTGAAGTCCTTGAACACCTTGTGGTCCTGTTGGCCCAGTTGTTCCAGTTGGTCCTGTTGGTCCGGTTGCTCCTGTCGCACCAGCAACCCCTTGAATACCTTGAAGCCCCTGAACACCTTGGGGACCAGTCGGCCCCATTGGCCCAGTAGGACCAACTGTTCCTGTCGAACTAGCAGGAAAACAACATCCAGCAAAAGGTCTATTTCTATTAGCTTCTTCAATTATCTTTAAAGCTCTCTTATATCCACAATCTATATTATTACGATTGTCCATGTAATCACATCCTTTCATAATAATATATGAATACTCCTAATTAATGATTATTCTAATACCCCAACATTGCAAAAAACAAAACACACGCTTTACATGAAAATATAAATAAATAATATTAAATAAAATAAATATAAAACGACAAAGAATATGCTAAAATTATATTATAATTATTTAAAAGGAGCAGTAAAATGAAAATACTAATACTATCATGTAGCACAGGAGGAGGCCATAATACATGTGCCAAATACATCAAAGAAGAACTAACATTAAATAATATTGAAAATAACTTTGAAGACTTTTATGACATAGTAAACACTAGTGCTAAAGAATTATCTTCAAAACTATATTTATCGTCATTATCTGGTGATGGAAAAATATTTAAAAATGTCTATAAATTAGGAGAACTTTACAGTAAAACAGGTATAAAGAGTCCTGTATATTTAGTAAACAAATTACATACAAAAAAACTATATAATTATATAATCTCTAACTCATATGATTTAGTAATAATAACGCATTTATTCCCTTCTCTTACTTTAACAGCCATAAATAAATATTATGAAAAGAAAATACCATTTATAACTATTGCCACTGACTATGAACCATGCCCATTTCTAGAAGAAACAAAACCAAATTACTTAATTATGCAAAAACACTTAGAAGATAGATTTATAAATAAAGGAATAGAAAAGCAAAGATTAATCACAACAGGTATACCAATATCAACAAACTTTATAAATAGTGCTAAAAATATTAAAAAAGAATTAAATATTACCAACGAAAAATTAATATTAATAATGTTAGGAAGTATGGGCTTTGGTAATATTAAAGAAATCTTATCAGATCTTCTAGAAATACCAAACATAAAAATAGCAATTATATGTGGCACTAATAAAACTCTATATACTGAACTAAACGAATTAAATAATGAAAATCTTATTGTATATGGTTATACCAACAATATTAATGATTTAATATATTCATCAGATATAGTATTATCTAAACCAGGTGGATTATCATCAACAGAAATAGCCACTATCGGTAAACCTTTACTACATATATTCCCTATTCCTGGTATTGAAACATATAATACTAACTTTTTTGCAAATCATAATATGAGTATAACATGTAATACTAAAGATGAAATAATAGCAAATATAAATAAATTATTAAATGATAATACTCTAGCAGAAGAAATGGTTAAAAATCAACATAAATACATCAATCAGAACTCTGCTAAAAATTTAATAAATCTTATTAAAAAAGAATTTAAATGATTTAATATACAAATAAATATTTAAAATTGTTTCTTATTAATTATACATATTCACCAATTATTTTTAATTAGTACCAAAAACATAGGTATCCATTATATCTTATTTAACATATAATTAATATAATATAATGAAATGAAAGGTTGGTGAACTATGTACGGTTATGGATATCCAGGATATGGATACGGTGGATACGAAGGTGGAAATTGGTTATGGATAATAATCGTCGTACTAATTATATTCTTTGTCCTATTCTGGGGAACAAATAATAATCATGGATGTGGTTGTGAACATCGATGCAACTGCAATAACAATTAAAAGGAGTCATCTCCTTTTTTTATACATAAAAAATAGACATCCCTAGATGCCTATGTAATACTTATACTACATACTATCTAACTTTTGTTTCGCTAATTTGGACAACATTAACAGCTTGTAGTCCCTTAGGAGTTTCGATTAAATCAAATTCAACACGTTGTCCTTCACTAAGAGTCTTAAACCCATCATGTTTAATTGCAGAATAATGAACAAATATATCTTCACCACCCATATGGTCTATAAAGCCATATCCTTTTTCATTGTTAAACCATTTAACATTTCCACACATACTAACACCTCTCCTTCTTACAATATAATTATAAAACATTACCTAAGTAATAATCAACAAATACAAACTCAAAAAATTCGACATAATTTGACACTAAAAAACAACCCCTAAGGATTGTTTATATACACTAGTTAATCTTTACATCTAGTATTTCTAATATACGTTGTAAATCATTACTATTTTCAAAATATATTTCCATTTTCTTATTACTAATCTTAACTCTAGTACCTAATAAATCTCTAAGATCATTTTCTAGATAACTATAATCATTAGCATGACTAGTACGTTGCGTTGGAACTTTCTTTTTAATATCAGTATTTGTTGATAACTTTTCCAAATCTCTAACACTTAAATTTTCATTAACAACACGATTTGCTAACTCAGATATTTTACTATCATCTTCAATCTTACTAAGTACTCTTGCATGACCCATAGAAAGCTTATTATCTAATATCATATTTTGAACATCTTCTGGAAGTCTAAGTAAACCTATCATATTAGTAATATGACTTCTACTCTTACCAAGTTTACTAGCTAAGTCTTCTTGTCTAATATGCATACTATCAATAATACCTTTATAAGCCCATGCTAACTCAATAGCACTTAAATTCTCTCTTTGTAAATTCTCAAGAAGTGCTATCTCACGCATCATCTCATCAGAAAATTCTTTAACAATTGCTGGAATAGTAGATAAACCAGCCATCTTAGAAGCTCTTAATCTTCTCTCACCTGCAACTAAATCATAACCCTTAATACTAGGCTTAACAATAATTGGTTGAAAAACACCATAGTTCTTAATAGATTCTGCTAATTCCTCTAAAGCTTCTTGGTTGAATGTTTTTCTAGGTTGATAAGGATTAGTTCTAATCTCATCAACAGGAATTTCTCTAATATCAGATTCCTTAGTAGTCTCTAAAATACTACTTTCAAATGAATCAAAATCTAATACTTCACTATTAAATAATTGTTCAAGTCCCTTACCTAACGCTTTCTTCTTTTGTTCCATTTCTCGCTATTACCTCCTTAGCTAAATTTAAATAAGCAAGTGTTCCTCTACTCCTAGGTTCATACTCTAATATTGGCTTACCATGCGATGGTGCCTCTGCTAAACGTATTAATCTAGGAATAATTGTATCATAAACTCTTTCTTTAAAGAAACCTTTAATACTTTCAACAACCTCAAGACCCAAATTAGTATTAGAAGTCAACATTGTAAGAAGAACTCCTTCTATATCTAAATCAGGATTAACTTTCTTCTGAGCTAACATAATTGTATTAATTAACTGCATAATTCCCTCTAATGCAAAATACTCACATTGAACAGGAATAAGTACACTATTAGCAGCACATAAAGCATTAGTAGTAAGAATACCTAAAGAAGGCGGACAATCAATAATAATATAATCATACTTATCACTAACTAAACTTAATTCTTCTTTAAGTCTACTAACTCTATTAAGTCTTTCACCTTTCTCACGATATATTCTTTCTAACTCAATTAATTCCATTTCAACACCAGCTAAATTTAAATAAGCCGGTATAATACTTAAATTCTTACTCTTAGTCTTAATAATAGCTGAATTAATATCACATTTCTTAACTAATACCTCATAAATACTATTATCAATACTACCCTTATCAACGCCAACTCCAGTAGTAGCATTACCCTGAGGATCTAAATCAACAATTAATACTTTTTTACCTAAAATACCTAAGGAAGCAGATAAATTTATACTAGTAGTAGTTTTTCCAACTCCACCTTTTTGATTAACAACTGCTATAATCTTCCCCATACAATTCACCTTATTTCCTACATTTATCATTGTACCAAAAAAACACCAAAAAATAAATACTTAAATCAAAATAAGTAAACAATCTGTAATATATTTATCATCTAATCAAACATATTAATAGTAAATAAAAATAACTACAGGGTAATTTTCTTGCTTTTATTATACAAAAATTATATAATAATTGTAAGAAAAGGAGGTTATATGGAACTTAAAAATTATCATGACTTAATTGACAATGATACTATTGTTGTTGGTTGCTCAGCTGGTCCTGACTCAATGTGTCTTCTCCACTTATTAAAAGAAAAAACAAATTACAATATTATCTGCTGTCATATAAATCACAATGTTCGAAAACAAAGTATTGAAGAAGAAGAATATTTAAAGAAATATTGTCAAGAAAATAATATAACCTTCGAGTGCTATAAAATAACAAACTGGCAAGAAAATAACTTTGAAAACGAAGCTAGAAAAAAAAGATATAAGTTTTATGAAGAAATATTAAATAAATATCATACTAAATATCTTTTCTTAGCACACCACGGTGATGATTTAATTGAAACTGTTCTTATGAAAATAAGTAGAGGCTCTAACATTGAAGGCTATCTAGGTATAAAAGAAGTATCTTATAACCATAAATACTACATAATAAGACCCCTTCTCTATTATACAAAAGAAGATATTATCAAATATAATCAAGACCATAACATAAAATATTATATTGATAATACTAACACCGATACTAATTATACAAGAAATAGATATCGTAAAAATATTTTACCTCTTCTCAAAAAAGAAGATAAAGATATTCACAAAAAATTCTTAACTTACTCTAAAACACTAGAAGAATATGATAACTATATAAAAAGATATATAACTAGTATCCTCCCTAATATATATATTGATAACTATATCTTAATAGACAAATTTAACAGAGAAGATATCTTTATTAGAAGAAATATTCTATATATGATAATAAACAACTTATATGATAATAAACCAAATAACATAACAAATAATCATATAAAACAAATATTAAATATTATTAATAGTACTAAACCTAATCAAACTATTAACCTACCTAATAATAAACTAGTTAAAAAAGAATATAACAAACTATATTTTATCGATAATACTTCTAAACCAATTAACTATAACATATTACTAGAGGATACTATAACTATAAATAACTTTACCATATCAAAAATAGACAAAGAAATTAGTAAAAGTAATTATATAATAAGATTAAATAGTAAAGATATAACATTACCCCTATATATAAGGAATAGAAAAGAAGGAGATTATATTGAATTAAAAGGATTAAATGGTAAGAAGAAAATAAAAGATATCTTTATTAATGAAAAAATACCTGCATCACTTAGAGATAGTTATCCCCTTCTAGTAGACAGCAAAGACCAAATACTATGGGTTCCTGGACTTAAGAAATCTAAATATGATATTGAAAATAATGAAAAATATGATATAATACTAAAGTGTTATCACAGAAAGGAAGATAAATATGAATCGTAAGAAAAATAATATAAATAAAGGACTAGTTCCATATGTTTTATTACTATTATTTATAGTAGGATGTTTACTATTTGCTAATGGTATGAAAAATAAAGTAAATGAATTTACATATAATGAATTTACTGACTATTTAGACAAAGGAGAAATATCTGAATTAAGAATAGTACCAAAAGTAAATACACAAAACTATGAAATAACAGGTAAATTAAAAAGTTATGATGAATATGAAAGTTTTAAATTGTATTTGCCAAAATCAGATGAAGTATTATCCGTAATACTAAATGCTGAAGAAAGTAATACGTTTAAACTAGAAGTAGTAAATGACCCTGAAGCATCATCTATCTTTACAATATTAATTGAATATGTTCCAATGATATTACTAGGTGGCGTTATAATATGGTTATTTACTAGACAAATAGGTTCAGGTGGAAAATCTATGGACTTTGGACGCAGTAGAGCTAAAAGAATGGACACTAAACCTACAACTACCTTCAAAGACGTTGCCGGATGTACAGAAGAAAAAGAAGAAGTACAAGAATTAATTGATTTCTTAAAGAACCCTAAGAAGTTCCAAAGTATGGGAGCAAGAATTCCAAAAGGTATCCTATTAGTAGGTCCTCCAGGAACAGGTAAAACAATGCTTGCAAGAGCCGTAGCCGGAGAAGCTAAAGTACCATTCTACTATATCAGTGGATCAGACTTCGTTGAATTGTTCGTTGGTATTGGTGCTTCACGTGTACGTGATATGTTTCAAACTGCTAAAATGAATGCCCCATGTTTAATATTTATTGATGAAATAGATGCTGTCGGAAGACAAAGAGGAACAGGACTTGGTGGTGGACACGATGAAAGAGAACAAACATTAAACCAATTACTAACTGAAATGGATGGCTTTGGTGCTAACGAAGGAATAATAATTATCGCTGCCACAAATAGACCTGACGTTCTAGACCCTGCTCTATTAAGACCAGGAAGATTTGATAGACAAATTACTGTTGCTCTACCTGATAAAAAAGCCCGTGAAGAAATCTTAAGAGTACATTCAAGAAACAAAAAACTTGCTAAAAATGTTACATTAGATTATCTAGCTAAAAGAACTCCAGGATTTAGTGGTGCTGACCTAGAAAACTTGCTTAATGAAGCAGCTTTACTAGCCGTAAGAAGAAATAAAAAAGAAATAACAATGAACGAAATTGATGAAGCAACTGACCGTGTTCTAATGGGACCTGCTAAAGTAACTAAGAAATATACTGATAAAGAAAAGAAATTAGTAGCATACCATGAAGCCGGACACGCTGTTCTAGGAATTAAACTAGATGGTGCCAACGACGTTCAAAAAATAACAATTATCCCAAGAGGCCATGCCGGTGGATATACAATGATGACTCCAAAAGAAGAATCGTTTAACTATACTAAAAATGAATTACTAGAATCTATTTGTGGATTACTTGGTGGACGTGTAGCTGAAGAAGTAATTTTCGGAGAAATAACAACCGGAGCTCACGATGACTTTAGAAAAGCTACAAAAATAGCTAGAAAAATGGTTACTGAATATGGTATGAGTAATTTAGGTCCTATGATGTTAGAAGAACCTGATGAAAATACATTCTTAGGTAGAGACTATACTAAAAATAGAAATATCTCTGATACCGTAGCTCATGAAATAGATGAAGAAATGCGTAATATCATTTCATCATGTTATGAGAAAACTAAAGAAATAATAAAATCCAATAGAAAATTATTAGACTTAATTGCTAATACTCTACTAGAAGAAGAAACAATTACTAAAGAACAAATTGACTATTTAGTAGAAAATGGCCACTTACCTGATGCTAAAGAAGAAAAAGCAAAAGATAATGAAAAAACAAAAGAAACTAAAGAAGTCAAAGATAATAAAGAATCTAGTAAATAACAAAAAAGACATTTCAATTACGAAATGTTTTTTAATTTAATCTAAGTATTATCTCCCCATCTTTAGAATATAAATACTTCTCTCTTACATATTTAGCAATATAATCAGGATCTTCTAGTTTACGAATATCTAATTCTAACTCTTCTTTTTCCTCATCTAACTTAACAATTTTTTCTTGTAAATTAACTTTCTGATTCTTCATATCAATTATTTTTAATACATTACATACACAATTATATCCTAACGTAGAAACAACAACTAAAATTATTGTAACTGTAAAAAACACACGAATCTTTGCCACAATTGACATTTTTCTCTTCTTTACAACCTTAGCCATTATTATCACCTACCTTATTATATAATTACTTATAGTAAGTATATCACATAATTATTTTAGATAACAATATATTAACCCAAATTAATTTACAAAATATTTATTATGTAAACTACTTTTTCTTAAATAACTTAAACTTAATAAAATAAGCTAATATATAACCCAATATAATACTAAGTAAAAAATATATATGTACAATCCCATTATTAATTCTAATAAGAATAATAAAATATAATAATGTATTTACTAACAAAAACAATAAAGAATAAATTATCTTAATAAATAACTTAGATTCATATATTATTTTATAATTAACCTCTAATAAAGCATAAAAAATCATCCCATAAAGAAAAGAATATAATATAGAATATATCTGTATCTTTAAAATCATTTAAATAATTTAGTAATAAATGAATTATCCTTATCTTTTTTTACATTACTATCTAAGTAGCATAAACTATCTATTCTTCCCTTTATTGAAACATTACCTTGATAAGTATCTAACTTAATAATCTCTAACTCATCACCCTTAATAATTAAATAACCAAGTGTTGTTTCCAGCATAAATTCCTCATTATCAAAACTATCTATTTTCTTTACCCCAGTAATAATAATATTCTTCCTCTCACTAATTGAAATACCATGATTAAATGTAGTATCTATTTCTTTAACATTTTCCATATTTATGCCTCCTAATAAATATATGTTAAAGATAATAAAAATATACAAAAAATAGACTCAATCAGAGTCTATTCAGCTTCTTCATATGCTTTTAATATAGCTTTTTCAAACATTTGACGTGTTTCAGCATTAATAGGATGAGCAATATCTCTATATCCACCAGTAGCAACTTGTCTACTAGGCATAGCGATAAATAAACCATTATCACCTTCAATTATTCTTATATCATGTACTGCAAAGCAATCATCAATAAGAACAGAAGCAATTCCTTTCATACGTGAATTTTCTTTTTCAATCTTACGAACTGTTACTGAAGTAATCTTCATTATGTTATCTCTCCTTCTAGAAAATACCTTTTCTAATTACATTTTAGTATATACAAGATGTAAAAGTCAATATTTTTTCCTTAATTTGACACTTTTTCAAAACACACCTTAATATTCCTAATAAGAATATCTCGATAAGTAAAGCTTTTTATTGAATTATCAAACTGTCTAATAGTAAAAATATTATTATATAATTTATCTATTATTCCAAAGCATTCATCTACCCTATTACGATTACCATAAGAAATAATTTTAACTACTTCATTAGTATGATTAGATAATTCATTCTTTATTTTTTTTATATTGTACATATACCTCCTATTCCCTAGGATACCCAGTATACATTGTACCCTTTGTAATAATTCCACCCATTCCTGCTGAACCATATTTCGTCTTTTCTAAAATATTAATTAAATCTATATTATTATTAATATCTGAAAAAGCCATACAACCAGCTACTATTGCCGGATCTAACGCATGAATATTAATTCTTTTTGGACTAGATGCAAAATTAGCACCTGCTTTAATTAATTCTTCATAATCAGACTGACAAGCTCCCGCAATAATAATTAATTTTTGATGTGATTTTTCATACGTACGAGCTATTTTAACACATTCCACAAAATTAGAAGTATTCTTATATTTAGAACCATTCTTTCTCTTACGATAATAAGCATCATGACCCGTAATAACAACAATATCCGGAGTATACTTTTCAAGAAGAGGCACTATATTACTAGCTAAATCCTCTTCCTTAAAATAAACTCCATATGCTCTTAACTTATTCTTCTTATAAAAGTCTAGACAACTATCTAAATATTCCTTATCACCATCTAAATGTAATATCTTCCCCGGTAAATAAAAATACTCACTTCTATTTAACTTTCGATATTCTTCTATTGAAGGAAGAAAAGAATCATTGCTCTCACTACCATCATTATATAATTTTAAATCATCTTCATAACTATCAGCATATAATCTAACATTAACACCCTTTAAATAATATAAATCTTCATCAATACTAATTATCTTAAATACCACATCATTATTATATGAATTTCTAGTTACATAATCACCAATATTAAACATACATTCACCTATCTAATTATATGATTAACTAATTAATATATGAAAAAAAAGATTGCATAACACAATCTATTATCTTCTTCTTGCTTTATTATCACCATAATATTTACATTTTTCTTCATACATTAATTTATCTGCCTCATCTATCATTGTGGATAAATTATAACTTTTTTCTCTATAAATATATCCTAAAGATGCTGAATAACCATTTGATGATATCTCCCATTCTATAACTTTCATCTTATTATAAAATAATTCTTGCGGAATATCTTCACAAACAACTACGAATTCATCTCCACCTTTTCTATATACTTCGTTCTCCCTTACATATTTCTTTATACATTTACAAACAGTAATCAAAAATTTATCTCCAGCCTCATGTCCAAACGTATCATTAACAAACTTAAGTCCATTACAATCTATAAAACATACTCCTACATTATTATGTATACCTTTAGTATTTATTAATTCCATTAAAGAATCAGCATTTAAAACTCCAACCAATTTATCAGTCTTTAATACTTTAATTCTCTCATCAATTAATCTAACATTTCTTAAAAAAGCTTTAATATATACAAATAATTGTTCATCAATAATTTTAGGCTCATATAATATTATCTCCTCCATATGACCATTAACATCAAGAGAAATATTATACTTAGAACCTCTATCCATATCATTAATACTAACTATATCTGTACTTCTCTTACTATTACTTTTAAATATCCACTTACAATTATTACATTTTAAATATCTTTGTAACACCATAAGAAGATTACGATAATAATTAATATCATATTTATCACTATATAACATTTCTTCTAAAGCAATTATAATATCCATAATAACCTCCAATTTGTGGCATATATATTAACATAGCGAAGACCAATAGTCAATAAAAAAATATTCAAAAGCAATACCATTCATCCAAATAAAAAAAGACTAATTTAATTAATCTTTTTATCTAGTATATTTACTATATCTATAAACACATCAAGAGAAATATTTTCTGCTCTATCTGTTAAAGATAAATTATATTTTTCTAATACTCTATTAATAGTATCTAAATCATAACTCTTTAAATTATTTCTCAAATTCTTACGTTTAAATTGAAAAGCATCTTTTACTAACTTCAAAAACAATTCATAGTTAAAGTTATTATTTATATTACTCTTTTTATTCATTACAATTACAGCACTATCAACCTTGGGTTCAGGAATAAAACACTTTCTAGATACATCAACTAATCTTTTAATGTCATAATAGTAAGAAAGTATTACTGATATATATCCATAGTCTCTTGTATTAACGGGAGCTGATAAACGCATAGCTACCTCTTTTTGAATCATAATAACTATTTTATCAGGTTTAAATTCATTAACTAATTTCATTATAATAGGACTCGTTATATAATATGGTAAATTAGCCACAACATATAGCTTCTTATAATTATTAAGTTCTTTTATATCATCAATACTAGACTCTAAAAAATCTTTAATATATAAAGTATAATTGCTATAACAACTTAATTTATTTCTTAAATTATCTTCAAGTCTATTATCTATCTCAAATAAATAAGCATATCCACATTTATTAATAATATCATAAGATAATGAACCATCACCCGGACCAATTTCAATAACTAAAGTATCTTTATCTATCTCAGCACCCTCAACAATCTTATTAACAATATTCTTATCACGAAGAAAATTTTGTCCTAAAGACTTTTTAAAATTAAAATCCATACTACCTCCATAACATAAAAAGAGGAATATTCCTCTTAGTTAAATCCATATCTATTACCACGTTCAGTAATATAATTACTACTATAACCATAACTTTCCCATGATCTGAAGCCTAAATAATTATTGTTTCTAACACCATTTAATCCATCTAAAACGGCTTCCTTAACATAATTATATTTAGCACTATTATAATATCTACCAGAAGGTAAATAACTATAATACATATTTCTAAAATATACTTCAAACTGATTAGGAGCAGTTATCTGACTAATAGGATTACGTCCAAAATAATTACCCCACTTATCAGAATCACATCTATTTAATATAACAGAAATAACTGCTAAAGCATCATCAATACTATCTCCTGCTTCAACACATATAACAGCGATAAGCAAATCTAAATCACTACCACTAACATCATATGTATTATTATTTACTGATACATTAAATCCCATTGCTTCGTCTGTTTTATATTTTAAATAAAACTCATCAGCTAAATAACTAACGTTATTATCATTATTTGCAGTCTCTTCAACTGTATCTTCTTTTTTTTGAATAGTAGCATCAATTAAATCAACTAATTCTTCATCTTTTTCTGTCTTATTTTGTAATAAAGTATTTACTACAAACAACCCTGAAATTACATCTTCTGTCTTGTTTAAATTATTATTCTCTAAAACTACTACTTCCTGATATTTATTATCTGCTTTAGAAAACAAAAATACTAAAAATAGTAAAGCAACCATCAATTGTCCAAAGACAATCAGGGTACCAGGTACTATTTTTTTCATATAATCACCTCTTATTTTTAAAGCATAATTAACTAATTTAAATAAAAAATAACATAGTTAATTCAGCCTCTTTTTCTTCAGGCAATAATAATTCTATCATAATTATCTATAAATGTCAAATATCCTCCCTGCATTGGCCGTCGTAGTCCTTATAACTTCATCATAACTAATACCCTTAACATCAGCAATTTTATTTGCTATAACCCCTAAATATTTAGGACTATTAGCATACTTTCTATATGGAACTGGCGTTAAATATGGCGCATCAGTTTCCAATAATATATATTCCAAATTAATATTTTTTATAACTTCTATAATATTTTTTGCATTGTTATAAGTACATACACCACCAATACCAAGACATATTCCTAACTTAGTAAACTCTCTAGCCATCTCTAAACTACCTGAATAGCAATGAAGAGTACCACTAACAGAATATTCTTTCAATATATTATATGTATCTCCTATTGCATCTCTACTATGTATAATAACAGGCTTATGATGCTTACTAGCTATTTCTAATTGTCTTCTAAAAAATAATTGCTGTTTTTCTTTATCAGTATTATCATAATGATAATCAAGACCTATCTCTCCAATTGCCACAATTTTATCATTAGATATATTCTTTTCAATAAAGTCAAGACAATCTAAATTAACATCTTCTAACTCTGTTGGATGAAAACCAATTGCACCATAAACTATATCATATTTAGAAACAAGTCGTAGTACCTCCTGACAATTCTTCATATTAGTACCATTAACTATAATAGCCTTAACCCCTGCTTCTTTAATCTTTTCTATTTCTTCATCAATATTATCATAATACTCACTTAATATATGACAATGTGTATCTATCATTATTAAACCTCCTATCATAAGAAAAAACTATAATTACTATAGTTTATCTATTTCTAAAAGAAGAAATTACATACTTAACAATTATCATACCTGCTACCACAAAATAGCAAATATCAATAATATTTTTATATACTAAGGCATTAAGCCCCACCAACAACAAAAATACAACTAAATAAAACTCCAAAATACGTTCTTGAATTATAGTCTTCATCTTAGCTCCCTTTTCATCTAAAACTGCAACTACTACATTCTAAATATATCAAATCTAAAAAGAAAAGTAAACAAATTACTAATATTTACAATATTTTACACTCAGAACGTAAAAAACCACAAATTACTCTGTGGTCTTCTCTATTCTCTTAAATAAAGGTACTGGATCATTCAACTTAGAACCTTCTACTAAATGACCAAAAGATTTTGTTGTATCAATTGAATTAATAGAAGTATTTAACTGTCTAAATATTTCTTCACTAGTATCAGGTAAGAACGGACTCAACAATATAGCACCTATTCTAATAGATTCAAGTAAATTATATATAACAGTCTTTAACTTTTCACGACTATTTTCATCTTTTGCTAAAATCCAAGGAGTAGTTTCATCAATATATTTATTACATCTTTTAAATATTTCCATAATCGCATCTAGTGCTTCAGGAACCTTTAATTCATCCATATATTTATCAACAGTATCTTTAGTAGAAATAACAAGATTAATTAATTCATCATCAAACTCTGTCCTATCACTACCCTTAACAACAATATTATCAAAATACTTTTTATTCATCGCAATAGTACGATTAACTAAATTACCTAAAACATTAGCTAAATCAGCATTAGTTCTATTAACAAGTGCTTCTTCCGAAAAATTACCATCACTACCAAAAGGAACCTCTCTTAATACAAAATAACGGACAGCATCCTTGCCATAAGCATTAATATACTCTCTTGGATCTTTATAATTACCTAAACTCTTAGATATCTTACCACCATTAATAACTAACCAGCCATGTCCAAATACTTGTTTAGGCAAAGGTAAATCTAATGCCATTAACATAATTGGCCATATAATAGTATGGAATCTAACTATTTCTTTACCAACAATATGTAAATCTGCTGGCCAATACTTCTTAAACTTCGAATCATCATCACTTAAATATCCTAAAGCACTAATATAATTACTTAAAGCATCTATCCATACATAAATAACATGCTTAGTATCAAATGAAACAGGTATTCCCCAATTAAAACTAGTACGAGAAACACATAAATCTTGTAAACCTGGCTTAATAAAATTATTAATCATCTCATTCTTACGAGATACTGGTTGAATAAACTCCGGATGTGTCTCAATATATTCAACTAACCTATCTGCATATTTACTTAATCTAAAGAAGTATGCTTCCTCACGAGCTTCCTCTACATCTCTCCCACAATCAGGACATTTACCATCAACAAGTTGTGATTCCGTCCAAAATGATTCACAAGGAGTACAATATAATCCTGAATATTCTCCCTTATAAATATCTCCTTGATCATATAACTTTTTAAATATTTTTTGAACTACTTCTTCGTGCTCTTTATCAGTTGTTCTTATAAATTTGTCATAACTGATATTTAATGATGCCCATAAATCCTTGGCATTATCCACTATTTTGTCTACATATTCTTTTGGGGTAACTCCCTTTTCTTTAGCCTTTCTTTCAATTTTTTGACCGTGTTCATCTGTTCCAGTTAAGAAAAATGTATCATAACCAGATAATCTTTTAAATCTTGCAATTGAATCAGCAATTATAGTTGTATAACAATGACCTATATGAAAATTATCAGATGGATAATAAATAGGTGTTGTTATATAAAATTTTTTATTTTCCATAAACCCTCCTTAATTATTGGTACTTCCAATGCCACCAGTACGTTTTTGATTATTTTCTTCGCCACAAGTTAAGTATTTAATTATAATTCCTTGAGCATAGGCATCACCTTTATTTATTACAAAATCTTTTGTTCCTTCATTTTGAAGTGCAACATACATATGGCCTTCATTAGATTCATTATTATAGTAGTCAGCATCTATAACACCTACTTGATTACATAATCTAATATTATATTTAAAGCCCATTGAACTTCTTACAACAATCAAAAGTACTTCATCTTCTTGAAGTTTTACTTTATAACCTGTAGGTATTTTCTTTATTTCTCCGGGTTTAATTGTAACATCTTCGAAAGCAATAAAATCATAGCCAGCACTTTTACTAGTCTTTCTAATTGGAAGAACTATACTTTCATATAATTTTTCATCATCCTTTACACTTTTTTTAAATTCCTCAAAACTTATTTTTTCAAATCCTCTTTCCATTTACACTCCTCTTTTCTAAAAAACAAAAAATCACGAACTAAAGGACGAATATAATCCGCGGTACCACCTTAATTCATGATTTACATGCACTTTCTAATTATAAGGTAATTAACCATTAAACTCAAAGACTCACAATATAAATCGTTATTACTTAATTCCACCAAACTTAAGCTCTCTATAAATTCAATTTATAAATCTTTCTTCTCCACATTTAATAAGTCAATATTACCATAATTTTTATCGGTTTTCAATAAGTTTTAATATAATATTTGTAAGAATTTTTTCTTCATTTGTAAATGCTGTTTCCTTAGTAAACATAAGTAAACCCAAAATATCACTTTCTACTATTATTGGATAAATTACAAAATATCCATTTATTTTATTAATAGTTTCTTTATTAATACTTTCATATCTTTTTCTTTCTTCGATTAGTTCAAGTAACTTACTATCAAGCTCTTTATTTTTAAAATTTCCTATGGTAATAATCTTTTCTTTATTAGTTACAAAGACTTTTATATTTAATTTTTCCTCAATAATTTTTACAACATTATTCGAATAATTTAAAATATTATCACTTTTTTCATATTTTGTTAAAACTATTTTCATATCATCAATAAATATTTCTAAATCATCATTACTATGTATACCAAGTACATTACGAATTTCTTTGGGAATTACTATTCTTCCTAACTCATCTATTTTTCTTACAATACCTGTACTTTTCAAAAAACACACCTCATATTTAGTGTGTTTTCTTTTTTGTAGATTATACTAATTAATCGTATTAAGTAATCTAACAATATATCTTATAAAATGTTCTTTTAAATTTGCATATTTTAATGTAACAATTATTTGATTATGTCTATAAGCAAAAGAGAAATTTCTTGAGATACTTAGGGCATTAAGTAAAAGTTTATCTCCTTTAACTTTTGATGATAACTTTTCAGGTAAAACTATTTCTATGAATCTATCTGTTTGTCTAATTTGTGTAATATTATACTTTTGTGCCGTCTTTTCAAACCATTCTTCGTACATATAATCTTCCATTTCAAGGGTAATTTTACCAAAACGATCTTCAATAACATTTTTAATTTGCTGCAACTTATCATAACTATCAATTGCATTTATCATTTGATGAATTTCTATCTTAATATTTTCATCATCAACATAACTATCATCAATGTGAGTATTTATATTTATTAGTGATTGTTCATTTTTACTTTCTTCAACAGGTAATCCCTTTACTCTTTTAAGTTCATCCTCGATCATTTTAGTATACAGTGACACACCAACTGTATCAACAAATCCTGCTTGTGAAGAACCAAATATATCTCCAGAACCACGTATTGATAAATCACGCATCGCTATTTTATAACCACTACCTAATGCTGTAAACTCTTTTATTGCATGTAATCGCTTAATTGCGGTTTCATTTAACATTTTATTTTTATTATAAAGTAAATAAGCGTAAGCTATTTTGTCGCTTCGGCCTACTCTTCCTCTTATTTGATATAATTGGGCAAGTCCAAATTTATCAGCATCATAAACTATTAACGTATTAGCATTTGCAATATCAATACCATTTTCAATAATTGTGGTACATAATAAGATATCAAACTTATGCATTGTAAAATCTTCCATAATTTCATCTAAAGCATCTTTATTCATTTGTCCATGGGCACATCTAATTTTAGCCTCAGGTACTAACAATTTTAAAGAATTCATTTTTGACACTAAACCCTCAATATTATTATAAAGCATAAATATCTGTCCATTACGACCCAGTTCTTTATAAATTGCATCTTTGATTATGTAATCATCCTCACTAGTTACATATGTTTGAACGGGGTATCTATTATTTGGTGCAGTTTCAATTATAGATAAATTTCTAAGTCCAGATAAAGCCATTTTTAAAGTTCTAGGTATTGGTGTTGCTGATAAAGTTAATACATTAATATCATTTTTTAATTCTTTTATTTTTTCCTTATGTTTAACTCCAAATCTTTGCTCCTCATCAATTATTAATAAACCTAATTTTTTATATTTTATCTTGTCATTAAATAATTTATGAGTTCCAAATACAACATCAATACTTCCATTTTCTAAACCTGTTAGTATGTCTTGCTCCTCTTTTAAGGTGGTAAACCTATTATAAAGTCTTATTTCAATAGGCCAAGATGCAAATCTTTTTTTAGCAACATTAAATTGCTGTTTTGATAATATCGTTGTTGGACACAAATAAATAACCTGTTTATTATTAAGTATTGCTCTAAACATTGCTCTTAATGCAACCTCTGTTTTACCAAAGCCAACATCACCACAAAGAAGTCTATCCATTGGAATATCACTATCTAGATCATCATTAATATCATTAACTGCATTTTGTTGATCTAAAGTTAAATCATAAATAAATTCATTACCAAAAATTTGTTCTTCCTCAAACCTTTTGTAAGGCGTAGTCTTTGTTTCCAATCTTTTTTGATATAAATCCATTAATTCTTTTGTAATATCCTTTATCTTTGCTTCAACATATTTTCTAGTCTTAAGCCAAGAGGAAGAATTTAATTTATTAATTTTAGGTTTAGTACCATCTTTATCTGAATATTTATAAATATTTTCTATTTTTTGAACTGGTATATATATTTTATCATTTCCTTCATAAAGAATTTGAATATAATCTTTAGTTATGTTATTACTTGTCAAACTAACAAGACCATTGTAAATACCAATTCCATGATTTATATGAACTACATAATCACCTTTGTTAAGTTCATTATAATCTAAAATCTTTTTACCACCATATAAGTTATTTTGATATTTATAATCTCTTTTTATATTATCTATATCAAATTCACTTATTATAACATATTTACCTATAATAAAACCGTGATTAATCTTTTTCTTAATAATATTTACATTTGTAAAAAGTTCTCGAATCTTTTTAATTTCATTATCATTTGATAAATAAAAATAAATATCTTTTCCTGATTCTTTCCATTTAATAACATTTTCCTTTAAAAGAGGAATATCATTATTAAAATTATCAATACTTTGAGTAACTATTTCAATATCAGACTTATCAGTTTTAAAATGATTTAAAGTTAAAACATATTCTGGATTTATTTCATCAAGTTCATATAAAAATTTTTCATGTTTATCACTATGCTGTTTATAAGCAGTTATATCCTCACAAATTTTTTTATAAGAGGCATTAATCTGTGGTAAGTCCACATTTACTAGAGTTGCTTTATTAGTATAATCATAAATTGAACTTGTTTTATTTGTATTTATTTCCACGATTGGTTTAAGCATTATTTCATCAATACTGTTAATCGTCATTTGTGTATTTTCATCAAAATATCTAATATTACTTACTACATCATCATCAAACTCGATTCTAATTGGATGTTTTTCATTTATTAAATAAATATCCACGATCATTCCACGAACAGAAAAATCTCCTGAAGCAGTAGTTAAGGCATCTTTATTATAACCAAATTCAAATAAAGTATCTAATAGTTTCTTTCGAGGTAAGTTATTACCAACTTTTATTAGCATCTTGCTTTGAGAAAATTCTTTATTATTAGGAAGTAGCATTAAGTAGCCCATTAAGTTACAAATAATAATATAATTTTTTGAACTTAACTTATCTAAAGTATTTAATCTAGTCAATTTTAATTCTGGAGAAGATGCTACCACATCAGATATAAATTCATCCTTTAAAAATAATAATACATCATCACTATATGTTTGAAATAGATTATAATAATTATTTGCTTCATAAGTAGAACTTACTAAAAAAATGATATTCTTTTTTTGCTTTTTAAATAAATTTAACACATAAAAAACATTTAACTCGGAAGTTAAACCACATATAACACTATTATTTTTATAAACAAAAAAATCATCTAGAAAATCCATTTTATTCTCCATTTGAATTATATTTATTCATACACACTGTAGTACCATCACAAATAAATGTATTAATCATTTCTTTAAACTTATCATTTTGTAAATAAGTTATTTCCTCTTTTGATAAATTACCTAAAACATAATCTTTTTGATCTGAAGAAAACTTTCGACCAATACCCACTTTTAAATGAGTAAAATTAGTTGTTCCTAAGGAATTTATAATTGATTTAATACCATTATGTCCCCCTGCTGAAGAGTTAAATTTAAATCTAATAGTTTTTTCTGGTAAATCTAAATCATCATGAATTATTAAAATATCTTCAGTTGGAATTTTATAAAAATTAACTACTTTTTGTACCGCTAAACCCGATAAATTCATAAATGTTAATGGTTTAATAAAAATTACTTTTTCATTATTAATATTTTTTTCTAAAAATTCATAATTATCTTTAGTATACCATTTTTCACCATTAAAATAACTATCTAAAATAATAAATCCAACATTATGTCTTGATTTTTCATATTCTTTACCAGGATTACCTAGTCCTACGATTAACTTCATTACTTCCTCCTTTAAAAATATTTTGATATGTTTGCATATTTTCTATATTAACTACATCGTTAATAATAACGTGCTTCTTAGAATTTTTAACCGCCTTCACGATTACTAAAGATGGTGCTCTGTCTTTTTTTGTTTTAATTAACTGAATTTTTTTTATACCTATATTATATTTATTTCCAAGTATGATTAGTTCATCTAATCTTTGTGCCCGATTAACTATATAAAGCGAGCCTTTAGATGTTAAAGCATAATCTGCAATTTGAAATATATTTTCCAATGTTAAATAAACTTCGTGTCTAGCAATAGTTTTTTCTTCTTGAAGATTTACCATATTACCATTGTATTCAAAGTAAGGTGGATTACAAACTATAGTATTAAAATAACCTGAATCATAATATCTATTCAAGTTTTTTGCATCATCATTAATGATTTTTATTTGCTTTGTAAGATTATTTTCATCAACTGACAATTGTGCTAAATATGCAATTTTCTTTTGAATTTCAAAACCTATAATATTATTTTTGGTGTATTCTGCCAAAATAAGTGATACAGCACCGTTTCCAGTGCAAATATCTAATATATTTCCTTTTAAATCTTTTCTATCAACAAACTCGGCTAATAAAATTGAATCTATTGAAAACTTAAAAAAATCAGTATCTTGATAAATGTATCGATTTTTATAATCATATAAATCATTTTTTACTATCATTTATAATCTCTTCTGCATCTACTAAAATCTTTTGTTCATCAACAATTATTTTATACTTCTTATTTAAAATATCAACACCAATAACTGTAGCATCTTTTCCTTTATATTTAATTATACTACCTACAGATTTTAAATTTTTGCCACATTTAATATATTCATCATCTTCATAACCTAAACAACATAAAAGTCTTCCACAACAACCATTTATTTTTGAGGGGTTAAGTGCTAAATTTTGATCTTTTGCCATATTCATAGTAATTGAATCGAATTGATTTAAAAAATTTGAACAACATAATTTTCGGCCACAAACACCAATACCACCAACTTGTTTTGCTTTATCTCTTGCTCCTATTTGACGAAGTTCAATACGAGTTCTAAATTGACCAGCAAGTTTTCGTGCAAGTTCACGGAAATCAATTCTTTCTTCAGCATAAAAATTAAATAGAAGTTGCGCTCTATTTAAGGTATATTGAGCATTTATTATATTCATATTTAAATCTAACTCTTTAGCAAAATTTCTTGCTTTTACTAAGGCAAGTTCAGCATCTTTTATATTAGTATAGAAATTATCTTGATCTTCTTTTGTGGCCTTTCGTAAAATTTCTTTTAAATCATCAGTTTTTAATGAATCAACAATCTTTACGATTTTAGCATATTGTTCACCTTTATCAGTATCAACAATAACTTCGTCATCAATTTCAAACTTTTCTGAACTTTTAAAATAATATAATTTATTATTTCCTTTATATATTACTGCATAACTATTCATTTACTTCTCCTAACTCTAGTGTTAATCCACTTAATAACAAACTTAAATTAACATTATATTGTAATTTATACAAATAATCGTTAATAATAGTAAGCTTTTTAAGTATTTTACTATTCAGGACATTATTTGTAAACAATTTTTGATGGTAACAATCATATAAAACCTTTATTAAGGTAATCAAGTTTGTTTTATCAACATATTTTTTTAAAATTACACTATTATTATATAAAATTATATTAGAATTATCTAGTTCTATTTTGCTTAAAAATTCACTAGCATCATTTAAAACTTGATTATATTCTTCTTTACTTAATCCGTAAGAATTAAAATCATCAGATTCCTGATAGTTTACTTTTAAAATTTCAAGTCTACTTAAAATCGTTGGAGCTATATTTTCTTTAGAATTGGTTATAAAAAAACCAATAATATTATCTTCGGGTTCCTCTAAAAACTTAAGCATGTGATTATAAGCAGAACTATTCATTTTTTCAGGACTTACAATAACATAAATATTTTGAGATGTATATAAAGAACATAAATTAAAAGCTTTTTGAATATCAGATACTACATCTTTTTTTATAGTTTTTTCACTAGTTTCGATAATTTTTAGACTAGGTAAATAATTATTATCAACTAATGCATCAATATTTTCTATTTCAGAAAATATATTTTTTACAAAAGTTTTTAAATCAATTAAACATTTTTGAATATCATTTGTTTCAAGCAAATAAGCGTGAGCAAGTTTATTCTCACGATATAAAGTATACAAATTTTCAAATACATTATTTAACTTCATATAAACCTCTTAAATTATTAAATATAATATTACAATACCACAAAGACCTGGAAAATCAAGTAAAGATACAACTAAAATTGAAATTAAATTAATAGGAATAATAATATTTAAAGATGACAGTAATAAATTTACTGCATATAAGATACATATAGATATTACTACCTTTCTAACTACAATAAATAATTTTTTTATCATATTTCATCATTACATAATATGAAAAAAATGGATGTTTATGATATTATTTTTCTATCACTTAATGCCTTATCAAGCGTTAAAACATCCAAATAATCAATTTCAGCACCCATTGGAATACCATAAGATAATCTTGATATTGTTACACCTTTATTTTCAAATATTTGCTTAATATATAAAGTTGTGGTTTGACCTTCAATTGATGAGCGAAGAGCAATTATTATTTCTGGTTTATCTAACTTCTCAATTCTTTTCACCAACGATGATATGTTGATATCTTGTGGAGATACATTATCAATCGGAGAAATTAACCCATTTAAAACGTGATAAACGCCTTTATAATTACCAGCTTTTTCAAAAGAAATAAGACTTTTATAATCCTCAACTACACAAATTATATTTTTATTTCTATTTTCATCATTACAAATGTCACATATATCTTTATCAGTAAGATTACAACATATTTTGCAAGGTTTAAGTACTTTTTTTGCTTTAATCAAAGTGTTACTAAAGTTATTTAGTTCTTCTTCGGATAAGTCTAATGTTGCTAAAGCTAATCTTTCAGCACTTTTTTCACCTATTGTAGGATACTTTTTAAAACAACTAATTAATTCCTCTAAAACCTTAGGATACATTAAAATAAACCGCCCATATTAGAGTATTTACCCAATTTATTTTCAGTTTCTTTATCAATTTGTTTTAAAGCATCTTTTACGGCAATTAAAATCATATCAGATAATATTTCTTTATTTTCTTTGTCAAAAGCATTGTCATTTATTATATTTACACTTTGAATGTCCTTATCACCTTTAAATGTGACCTCAACCCATTCAGATTTACCAGTAAATGTCATTGCATCTAACTCGCCTTTTTTATTCATAATATCTTTTTGCATTCTTTGTGCTTGTTGCATTATTTGTTGCATATTCATAAAAAAATTCCTCCTTAACTTTCTTCAATCTTTTTTTTATTGAACACATCTATTATATCATCATATTCTATATTTTGTGCATTTTCTTCAATAAATTGATATTTTATATTATTTTTTATATTATTTTTATATTTTTCCATTTCATTTAGCCAGTTTTCATTACTTGTAGCAATAAATTTATAATTTGTATTGTTAGATTTATTAAAATCGTCTTCAAGCGAACTAATATTTGCATTAATTTCATTAACTAATGCAGTTATTTGAGTTAATAGTACGATAATTTCTGATGAAGCTAAAACTACTTTTGCATCTTCAATTAAACCTAGAATTTTTTTGTTTTCATATGTGTTTAAAAATTCATTCCACTTTTCAGATGATTTAATTTTTTCTTCTTTTGAAGCATTAACAAAGCAGTTATTAATACGAATACTTTCCAAATTAGTTAAATTGCATTCATTTTTTTGCGTTTTTTCAACTATTTTAACATTGGTAGATACTTTCTCTTGATTTTCAACAATATTTTTAGAATTATTAACTTCATTTTTGACACTTGATTGAGTGTTTTTATTAACATTAGTATTAATATAACTTAATAAAATAAGTTCAAGCATACCAAATATATCAACATTTATATTAGTTTTATATAATGATTCTGTTAGTTTAAAACTTAATTCTTGATAAGTGTCATAATCAATATTATCTATTTTTCTATTTAATTTAATATCAACTGCGTGTATATTTATCTCTTTTATAATTTTTTTTACTAAAGTTTTATAATCAACATTTAAATCTCTACATCTATCAACAAATTTTATAATATTTTCAGCATTATTTTCATTCATATCATCAATTAATGTTTTAATATCATTATTGGATATTGTACCTAGAGTAGAGATTACATCATCGTACTCTACCCTTTTATTAAGTTTTGATAATTGGTCTAAAATACTTAGTGCATCACGCATTCCACCATCAGAATAATTAGTAATTTCCTCGATTGCTTCATCAGAAATATCAATATTTTCCTCTTTAGATACTTTTTTTAATTGTTCATGAATATCTTTATTAGCAATTTTACGAAAATCAAGTCTTTGACATCTTGATAAAACGGTTATTGGAACATCCTCAATGTTGGTAGTTGCTAAAATAAATACTACATGTGAAGGTGGCTCCTCTAAAGTTAAAAGTAATGCATTAAAAGCACTTGTGCTTAGCATATGAACTTCATCAATTATATATACCTTATATTTAGATGTTATTGGAGATAGTTTTACATTATCAATTATTTCTCTAATTTGATCTACCCCAGTATTTGATGCTGCATCTATTTCATATATATCATTATTTAAATTAAAATTACTACAAATTTCACAATTTAAACAAGGATTACCATTTGTATTATCTAAACAGTTAATTGCTTTTGCAAATATCTTTGCAGTACTTGTTTTACCTGTTCCTCTAGGACCTGAAAATATATATGCATGAGAAATTTTATTATTAATAATGCTATCTTTTAGTAAAGTAATAATATTATTTTGTCCGACAATTTCATCAAATGTTTTAGGACGATATTTTCTGTATAAAACTTTATAATTCATTGTACCTCCGTCTCTTTATATATTATACCAATCAATCAACAATTTTACTATCTTTTATTAGCAAAAAAATTATTAATTATTTCATTAAAAAAATTATTATCAATCTCTAGTTTTTTATAATTTGTATTATATGTATTAACTTTTTTAAAATTTGAATTCACTAAATAGTATACATTATCAATTCTTGATTGTTTAATAATTTCTTTACACATATCACATGGTTCTAATGTAACATACATGTCATAACCATTTAGTCGCCAATCTTTATTTTTTTTTGCAGCTTTTTTTATTGCTAAAACCTCTGCATGATTTAAAATAAAATTTGTTTTATGTTTTAAATTATGAGATTTTGATATTATTTTACTATTTTTAGTTATAATACACGCAATTGGTACTTCATCTTTTTTGAATGCTTTTTTACATTCTTTAATTAAAATATTTAAAAATTTTTCATTCATTTTTAACCTCAAAAAAAGTGCACACAAACATTGATTGATATGGCTGCTTTATTCCTAACCTGACCAGTTTACAATATATTTGTTGCACAAATAAATAATAACAAATTATATAATAATTGGCAAGTATTTTTGATAAAAATTTTAAAAAATAGTCGATTTTTTGGCATAAATTAGGCAAAAAAATCACTATGTTTCACGTGAAACATTGGTGGTGAAATACATATTTTCTATATATAATAATAAATAAAATTGACCAAGCAATAGTATTTTTATAATATATAAACTAATTAGATTTTGTAATTATTTTTTAACAAAAAAGGCTGTTTTTTGGCATATTTTAGGGGAATTTTAAGCAATGTTTCACGTGAAACATTGTACTTGTAATATAATTATTATATATATAAACATTATTATTTTATATGATACTTCATATAATAAATCAGGTTACTATATAAATATACATTTTCAGGCATATTTTAGCCAAAAAATCCACTATGTTTCACGTGAAACATTGATGGTAAAATACATATTTTCATATATAATATTAAAATAAATTAAGTAAACAGTAGTATTTTATAATATGATAATTTAATTAGATTATGATATTATTTTTTTAACAAAAGATGCTGTTTTTTAGCATATATCAGGGAAATTTTACCTAATGTTTCACGTGAAACATTAGGCTCAATATATATACTTTACTTGATAAAACTATTAAACAAAATCAATTTAATATTAAAATCATATAATGTAAAAATTGTATTATGTATTTAAATTTTATAAATTATTTTAATAAAAAACGCTATTTTTCGGCATAAGTTAGGCAAAAAATAAGCAATGTTTCACGTGAAACATTGCTATTATTATTCTTCATTAGTAGATTCTTCATCAAGGTTTTTATCGACAAAACTTATCGCAGTTACCTTTTGATTATCTTTTAAATGAATAAGTCTAGTACCTTGTGTTGCCCTACCCAAAGTAGAAATTTGTGAAATAGGCATTTTAATCGTTATACCTGAATTGGTCATTAGTATTAACTCTTTATTTTCATCTGATACTTTAACTGATACTAAATTACCATTTTTTTCTGTAATATTTAAAGCTTTAACACCTTTGCTTCCTCTTTTTGTTTGACGATATTCTGAAACTAAAGTTTGTTTACCATAACCTAACTCCGTAACAACTAATATTGTATTAGATTCCTCAACAGTTTCTAAACAAATGCATTCTCCACCATCAAGATTAATTCCTCTTACACCTGAAGCAGTTCTACCCATTGTTCTAACTTCATTTTCATTAAACTTAACAAGTTTTCCACTACTTGAACCTAATAATATTAAATCATTATTAGAAGCAAGCCTTACACCAATAAGTTCATCATTATCTTTTAAACTAATACATATTTTCCCTGAAGTTCTAATATTTTCAAATTCATTTATACTAGTTTTCTTAACAATTCCTTTCTTTGTAGCAAAGAATAAATAATCTTTTGTAGAGTCTTTTGAAATTGATACAATTGATGTTACAAATTCATCCTTTAATAAAGGTAATAAGTTAATAATCGGAAGTCCTTTTGAAGTCCTTGAAAATTCTGGAACTTCATAACCTTTCATTCTGTATACCTTACCCTTATTCGTAAAGAATAAAATATGATCGTGAGTAGATAAATTACAAGCCTGATCAACGAAGTCTTCATCGTTTGTAGTAATACCTTTAACTCCCATTCCACCACGGTTTTGAGTTCTAAATACGTCTGGTTTAGTTCTCTTAATATAGCCTTTTTTAGTTAATACAACCATTATATTTTCCTCAGGTATTAATGATTCATCATCAATATAATCAATAGCTGTCATATCTATATTAGTTCTTCTTTCATCAGCATATTTATTCTTGATTTCTAACATTTCATTCTTAATTATTTCATCAATTTTTTGTGGACTACTTAAAATTGCTTTTAATTCATCAATTAATTTTAATAAATCATTTAATTCAGATTCTATTTTATCTCTTTCAAGTCCTGTTAAACGTTTTAATTTCATTTCAAGAATTGCTTCAGATTGAATATCATCTAAACCATATCTTAAATTTAATTCTTTTTTAGCAATTTCGTCTGTTTTTGAGGATTTAATTATCTTAATAACATCATCAATATGATCTAATGCTATCTTTAATCCCTCTAAAATATGAACTCTTGCTTCGGCCTTTCCTAAATCGAATTTAGTTCTACGAATAATTACTTCTCTTTGGAAATCAATATATTTTGATATAATATCTTTTAATCCAAGTGTTTTTGGAGTTAAACCATCAAGCATTAAGAAAATAATTCCGTAAGATATTTGAAATGCTGTATGTTTATATAAGTTATTTAAAATAACTTGGGGATTTGCATCTTTCTTTAAGGTAATTGTAATTTTGATACCATTTTTTAAATCAGTATGATAATCAGAGATACCATCAAGAACTTTATTATGAACAAGTTCAGCAACTTTATCTTTTAATTCTGCAGTATTAACACCATAAGGAACTTCAGTGATAACTATAACATTATGTCCTTTTTGTTCCTCGATAACAGCCCTACTTCGAATTGTTATTGTTCCTCTACCGGTATCATAGGCTTTTTTTATACCTGAGTTACCTAAAATAATACCACCAGTTGGAAAATCAGGTCCTTTTATGAAATGCATTAACCCTAATGTATCAATGTCAGGATTATCAATATAAGCAACACAACCATCAATTACCTCACCTAAATTATGAGGTGGAATATTTGTGGCCATACCAACTGCAATACCCATTGATCCATTAACTAGAATATTTGGAAATCTACTTGGTAAAACTTTTGGTTCTTTTTCTGTTGAAGTATAGTTATCATCCATATCAACAGTATCTTTTTGAATATCTCTTAAAAGTTCCAAAGAAATCTTGGCAAGTCTTGCCTCTGTATAACGATAAGCTGCTGGTGAATCACCTTCGATTGTACCAAAGTTTCCGTGACCATCAACAAGCATATAACGCTGATTAAAGTCTTGAGCAAGTCTAACCATCGCATCATAAATTGATGAATCTCCGTGTGGATGGTAATGTCCCATAACATAACCAACTGTAGTTGCAGATTTTTTATGAGGTTTGTCAGGGGTATTACCTTCTTCATACATTGACCATAAAATTCTACGATGTACGGGCTTTAACCCATCTCTTAAATCTGGTAATGCTCTTGATGTTATAACACTCATTGAGTAATCTAAAAATGATGTTTTTACTTCACTAACAATATTATTTTCGATATGCTTATCTTTTTCGTGAAATTCTCCACCGTAATCAATATCTTCGATTAGTTCTTCATTTTCAATATTTTCATCATCTATTGTATTAATATTATCATTATTATCCATTTAAACCTCCTATATATCTAAGTTTTGAACATTAATTGCGTTTTCTTCAATAAATGTTCTTCTTGGTTCAACTTCATCACCCATTAATTTGCTAAATATTTCGTCAGCCATCATACAATCTTCAACAACGATTTTACGAAGAGTTCTTTTTTCAATGTCCATTGTTGTTTCATTTAATTCTTCAGGGTCCATTTCACCAAGACCTTTCATTCTTGTTATTTCAACTCTATTCCTAATATTTTCAGGTAAACTATTTAGATATGCATCTCTCTCTTTTTCATCAAGTACATATTTTCTTGTTTTTCCATACCTTATTCTAAATAATGGAGGCTGTGCGGCATATACGTGGCCTGCCTCAACAATCGGTCTAAAAAAGCGGTAAAATAACGTTAAAAGAAGAATTCTAATATGAGCTCCATCGACATCGGCATCGGTCATAATTATTATTTTGTTATAACGAAGTTTATCTAAATTAAATTCTTCACCAATACCTGTACCAAAAGCAGTAATAATAGATCTAATTTCTTCATTATTTAACGCTCTATCCAACCTGTTTTTCTCAACATTTAATATTTTACCACGAAGAGGAAGTATTGCTTGTCTTAAAGAATCACGACTCTTTTTTGCAGATCCACCTGCACTATCACCCTCGACTATAAATATTTCACATTCATTTGGATCTTTACTTTTACAATCGCAAAGTTTTCCAAAGAAATTTGTAACTGCTAAATCAGTTTTACGAGTAATCTCTCTTGCTTTTTTTGCTGCATTTCTGGCTCTACAAGCAAGCATTGCTTTCTCAACAATTATTTTAGCATCAGCTGGATTTTCCAAAAGAAACTTCTCAAACCCTTCAGAAAAGACATTATCTGCAAGTTTTCTAACTTCTGAATTACCTAATCTCCCTTTTGTTTGACCTTCAAACTGGGGATTTGGATGTTTACAAGAAATAATCATTGTTAAACCTTCTTTAACATCATCACCTGTTAAAGATTCATCTTTTTCTTTAAGTAAATTAGCCTTTCTTGCATAATTGTTAATAACTCTTGTTAATGCTCTACGTACTCCTTCTTCGTGTGTTCCACCATCGTGAGTATTTATATTATTAACAAATGAGTAAATATTGTCACTATAACCATCATTGTATTGTAGTGCAACCTCGAAAAATACACCTGAGTCTTGACCTTCAAGATGAATAATATCATCGTGAATTGGAGTTTTGTTTTGATTTATAAATTTTACATATTCAGATATTCCACCCTCATATAAAAATGTATCTCCAGTAGTATCTTCTTCATCTCGATCATCTCTTAAAGTTATTCTTAAACCTCTATTTAAAAAAGCTAATTCTCTAATTCTTACTTTTAGAGTTTCATAGTCATAAATTGTTGTATCAAATATTTCTGGGTCTGGTTTAAATGTTACTGTTGTGCCTGTTCTATTAGGTTCACAATCACCAATTTCGTCTAATTTTTCAACAGTATGTCCACCTTTTTCAAATCTAATAAAATAAATTTTACCATTTTTAAATACTTTTACTTCTACCCAAGAAGATAATGCATTAACTACTGAAGCACCAACTCCATGAAGACCACCAGAAACTTTATAGCCTCCACCACCAAATTTACCTCCTGCATGAAGTACGGTATATACTGTTTCTACTGTAGATAACCCTGTTTTAGGGTGAATATCAACAGGTATACCTCTACCATCATCTTTTACTGTAATTGAATTATCTTTATTAACAATTACTTCAATATTTTTACAATAACCAGCAAGTGCTTCATCTATAGAATTATCTACGATTTCCCATACTAAATGGTGTAAACCTTTAACATCTGTTGTTCCAATATACATTCCTGGTCTTTTTCTAACTGCCTCTAAACCTTCAAGTACTTGAATATCCGAAGCATCATAATGTTCTGCCATACTTAATTCTTCCTTTCTATTTGACCATTATTAGCATAATAAATATTACTTTCTTCAAGTAAACTCTTATCAACATCATTAATATCAGTGGTTGTAATAAAAGTTTGAACTTCTTTATTTAACATTTTAATGATGTTATTTATTTTTATACTATCCAACTCTGAAAATAAGTCATCAAGTATTAATATAGGATAACTCCCATTAATTAATTTAATTAAAATTAATTCAGCTAGTTTAAATGATATTATCGCATTTTTTTGTTGACCTACACTACCATATTCCTTTATATTGTAACCATCTAATATAAAATCAAAATCATCATGGTGTACTCCAATCATAGTTTTACGATAATTTAACTCTGTTTTTATGTTCTTTTTATATACATTTTCAAGATCTTCATATGATTTATTTTTATAATCGCTACAATATTTAATCTCTAAATTTCCGTAATCAAAAATATTTTTATAAATAGATGTTAAATTTTTGTTAATATTATCAATAAAACTTTCTCTTATCTTACAAATTTCCATTCCTAAAGTAATCAATTTTTGAGTTAATATATTTAAATATTCTAAGCTTCCATTACTATTTAAGTATAATTCTTTTAGATAAGCATTGCGATTTTTTAAAATTTTATTATAATCACTTATTAATTTAATATAATTACTATTTATTTGCGATATTTCAATATTTAACAGCTTTCTTCGATTACTTGGTGAATCAATAAATATTTTTGTATCATACGGATTAAAAAGAACAATATTAATTTTAGAAATAAAATCCCCAACTTTTGTTATTTTTTTGTTATCAATGAATAACTTTTTAGAATTTTTGTTTAATTCAATAAAGTATGTTTTATTATCAACTACCCCTTTTACTAAACAAACATCACTATTTTTTCTTATTAAATTCTTATCATCCATTGTTCTAAAAGATTTACTCAAAGATAATAAATAAATAGCCTCAATTAAATTTGATTTACCAGTACCATTATTTCCATATACAATATTTAAATTATTTGAAAAGTCAATATTTAATTGTTCATAATTTCTAAAATTATATAATCTTAAATTCGATATTATCATTTTTGCCTCTTTTTAACTAAAATCATTAATTTTACCCCCTTACCGGTACTCCTATACATACAACAATTATACCACAAATGAAGGTTAAATTAAAGAACTATTTAATATTTCTTTTAAAAATAGTATCTAATCTAGAAGCTTTAAATAATTGTTTAGTAAAAATGTTATTAGATACTGGTATTACAAGTTTTTTTTTATTTAAAAATGTAATTATTAGTTCTTTTGAATTAATAGAATAATATTTATCTACTTCAATATAATTAATCCAAACACAATTTATATTTTTATAAGAATTTGTTGGAAAGAAAATTAACTCTTTTTTTTCACTAATAATAATTGGTAATTTTGTTGATATACCAAGTAGTGATTTTGCACTATGCATTCTTCCTAAAAATGTGCTTCCATAATAAATACAACTATCATTTATAATGTTGTTTAAAGATCCTTCAATATAAAAATCTATATATTTTTCTACTATTTTAACTTTATTATCTATAGTTAATAATGCTAAAGTATTCTCATTTATTATATATTTGTCCATAATTTCCCCCTGACAAGGATGTTATAACATAAAAAAGACAAAAACTTTGTCGATTTTTGTCTCTTAGTATGTTTTTATTGGTAAAATTAATTCAATTATAGTATCATCATCTACACTATTAATAATTATTGGTTTATCATCACCATTTATAAGAAGTATAATATTTTCACTATCAAGAACTTTTAATGCATCTAACATATATTTTGAAGAATAACTAATTTCTAACTTTTCTTTATTATTTGAATCAATTGTTAATTCTTCTTTACTTTTACTATCTGAAGATGCAGCAAAAAGTGTCATTTTCTTGTTATCAATTACCATTTTAATAATATTTTTATCCTTACTTACCATAATTGTTGAGGCTCTATCAATTGCACTATAGAATTCTTTTAAATTTAAGTTAATCATATAGTTAAAATCTTTTGGAATATAATTTGAAGTGTCTGGGTAAGTTCCATTTAATAAGGCAGTTTGGAATAATATGTTATTATAATGAAATAAAACTTTATTTTTAAATAAATCTATTTCAACATTACCTTCATCTTTTAAAATGTATACTAATTCATTAACACTTTTACCAGGTATTACTATATTTATATTACTATTTATAGAATCTTTTAATTTAACAGTTTTTTTAGATAATCTATATGAATCTGTAGCTGTACACTCTAATATATCACCATTTATTTTTAAATTTAATCCTGTAAGTAAAGGTCTTACCTCTTGCATACTCATAGCATAAGATGTTTGATTAATCATTTCTTTTAAAATTTTTGATTCTAAATATATAGTATTTTGACTTTTTTCAAGTGCTATATTAGGATATTCCCCAATATTATAACATTCAATTATATATTCATTTATATCAGAATAAATTTTTATATTATTATTATCAGTTAATTCAAAGTTAATAATTTCACTTGGCATTTTTCTTATTATTTCTAGTAAACATCTACTTTGAAGTACTGCTCTACCTTCTTTTTCTATATTTACTATATTTTTTGCTTCAATAGTAGTTTTAATTGTAAGTTCACTATCACTTGCTTGTACCTCTAAACCATCATTAGTTAAGTTTAGTAATATACCATTTAATACTGGTATTGTAATTTTTGTTGATAAAGCTCTAACAGCATTTGATAAAGCCTCAACGATAATATTTTTATTAATTGTAAATTTCATATTTTTCCATCCTTCTTTCTTTTAAAATTAATTATTATGTTTATTATAATGTTTTGTTTGTTGATAACTTGTGAATTACTTATATTTTAATATAATTTTATTGATTTTTATTAAAATTTTATCAACATAATTCCACAAAATTATAACTTATTTTTAATTTCTTTAATAGTATTGTTTAATTTTTCATCTTTTTTGATGTCATTATTTATTTTATCATAAGATGCTGAAATTGTTGAATGATCCCTCCCTCCAAATTCTAAACCAATTCTTTCTAGTTTTTCATCTGTTTCAACTCTACATAGATATATTGCTATATGTCTTGGTTTACTTATATTTGAAACTTTCTTTTTACTTTTTAAATCACTAACGGTTATTCCAAAGTAATCCGCTACTGCTTTTTGTATTTTACTTATGGAGTTATCCGCATAAATATTTACACTTAAGTAGTCTTTTAAACCTTCAATTGCAAAATTTAAATCTATTTTATCAGGAACCATCATTGCTGTATAAGCCATTAATCTATTTATTGTTCCTTCTATAAATCTAATATCATTTTGACAAGAGTTTGCTATATATTCAATAACCTCTTGATTTAATCTATTTTCTAGTGATGTATTTTTGATTTTACTATGTATTATTTTACATCTTAGTTGAAAATCTGGGGGATAAATATCAACTGGAAGTCCCCACATAAATCTACTTCTTAATCTATCCTCAATTTTCTTTAAATCATCTGGAGATCTATCAGAACTTATTATAATTTGTTTGTTTGTTTGATATAAAGCATTAAAAGTATGGAAGAATTCTTGTTGAGATTTGTCAGCACCAACTAAAAATTGAATATCATCAATAATTAAAACATCAACATTTTTATACTTATCTTTAAAGTTTTTAGCATAATTCATTGAACTTATGCCCTTTTCAATACTTGCTATTCCCGTGTAATCCTCAACAAATTCATTACTTGTAACATAAAGTACTTTTTTATTAGAATGATTAACGATATAGTTTCCAATTGCATGCATTAAATGAGTTTTACCTATTCCACTTCGTCCATATAGAAATAAAGGATTATGAATTGAGCCTGGATTTTCCGCTACTGCGTGAGCAGATACTACTGCAAGTCTATTAGATTCCCCTACTACAAAAGATTCAAAAGTAAACTTTGGATTTAGGTTTGTTACCCACTCTTCATTAAAATCCTCTGTTACTTCTTTGTTAGGTTTATTTTCTTTTGTTTCTTGTAATTCATCCTCCGTGAAATACTCAATATTAAAGGTCTTTCCTGTTACATTAATAAAAGCTTTATCAATGTATTCCTTATAATTTTCAGATAGCATACTTTTATGAATATCCATTGGAACCACTATTTTAAGGGTATTGCCCTCTAAAGATATTGGTCTAATTTTAGAAAACCAAAGATTATAAACATTTAGGCTAACAACTTGCTCTATTTCCTCTAAAAAGTTTTTGAATAACTCATTTACATCCATACCTTACCCCACATACAAACTTTCCTTACCTACATTGTACTTCATTTTTACAAAAAGATAAAGAAAAAATTTAATATAACAAGTTATCAACAAAAGTTATCAACATTTTTTTCTTTTAAATACTGGGCTTAAACCACTTATCAACATTTTCAACAAAATGATTTGTTAGTTATTTTGTTGAAAGAAAATTATACTATGTGGAATTTGTTAAAATATAATTGTTGATAATGTTGAAATCTTGGTTAACCTATTATAATACTTTAAAAATAATGTTGATAATTTGTTAATATCTTTGTTGAAATATATAAAATAATCCAACTTTAAAATTTAATATCAAAAAATACTTGACTATTTGCTTGATTTATAGATATAATAGTAACGCGTAAGAAAAGGAGAAAGTATATATATGAAAAGAACATATCAACCAAATAATAGAAAAATGAAAAAAACTCATGGTTTTTTCTCAAGAAAAAATGGTAAAGTTTTATCAAGTCGTAGAAAAAAAGGTAGAAAAGTTTTAAGTAAATAAAAACCACTTTAAATGTGGCTTTTTTTAAAGAGGTTAATTATGAAAAAAAGAGACATTGTTAAAAGTAGTGAAGAATTTAATAAAATTTTAAATAATAAACAAAGAGTATCTAATAATAGATATATTATATTTTATTATCCAAGTGAAGATGGTAAAAAATACTTTGGTATAAGTGCTCCAAAAAAATATGGAAATGCAGTTTTTCGTAATAAAATGAAAAGAAGACTTAGATCACTTATAGATGAATGTAATTTACTATTCAAAAATGGTAAAAAATATATTATAATTATTAAGAGAGATTTTATAAATTCTGCATATAAAGATAATTTAGAATCTTTAAGAAATTTGATAGGAGAGTTAAATGAAAAAAAATAAGAAATTTTACATCATAGTTTTATTAGTTATAACTATGTTAACAACTGGGTGTGGCTCTAATAGCTATATTAAAGATGAAAAGGGTAAATTAGTAACAAATTCTGAAACTGGACAAAGTTTACAAAAAACTATTTATTGTAAACCTTCAAAAAATACAGAAATGTATAAATTATATGAAAAGTATGAAGATCAGATGGAAGTTAAACTTTCAAAGTTACCAAGTTGTGATAAATATAAAATAAATTCTAATAAAACAAATAGTTTATGGCAATTTTTATTTGTTAAGCCACTTGCATTTATTATTTTAAAAGTAGGTTTATTATTCAAAAATATAGGTATGACTCATGCTTACCTAGGATTATCTGTTATATTAATTGGTTTATTAATTAGAATTATATTATTACCACTTACGATTAAAACTCAAACTCAAAGTGAGAGAATTAAAAAAGCAACTCCAGAAATTCAAAAATTGGAAAGAAAATATGGTAATGATACTTCTCAAGAAGCAATGATGGCAAAACAACAAGAAATGATGATGATTTATAAAAAGTATCAAGTAAATCCAATGTTAAGTTGTATTATGTCATTAATTCAATTACCGTTATTCTTTGCTTTCCTTGAGGCAATTTATAAAATACCAGCAATATACGAAGGAAGAATATTTGGATGGAATTTAGGAACAACTCCAAGTATTGGAATTTTTAAAAATCATCAATATACATTTATTATTCTTGTAGTATTAATTATTTTATCAACTTATTTTTCATTTAAATTTACAATGAAACAAACTGCATCTAGTTCAAGTTTACCAGGTGCTGAAAAACAAACTAAATTTATGTTAATATTTATGACAGTATTTATAGGTTTTGCATCATTAAGTTTACCAACAGCTATTGCATTATATTGGATTGTTACTTATGCATTTATGATTATTCAAACTTATATAATTAAGTTTATAAATAATGGTAAAACTGATAAAAAAATCAAAAAACAAAAGAAAAGTATTAATGAAAAATTAAAGGTTAAGGAGAATTTGAAGTATGGAAAAAATAAGTAAAGTAGGTAAAAATTTTGAAACAGTATTCGAAGAAATTTTAACAGAAAATAATTTAACTCAAGAAGAAGTTATTTATAAAACTACTGAAATTAAAAAAGGGTTATTTAAATCAGCAAATGTTGAAGTAACAATTTATAAAAAGTCTGATATTTATGATTTTGTAAAAGAATTTTTAAAAGAGATAGTAAATAATTTAGGCCTTGAGGTAACATTTGAAACTAAAAAAGTAGAAGATAGAGTGGTTATTAAAATGTATTCAAACAATAATAATATTTTAATTGGCCATAATGGAAATACAATTAAGGCTCTTGAAAATTTAGTTAGACAAAAAATTCAACTTGAAACAGGTATGTTTTTTATAATTTCTTTAGATGTTGAAAATTATAAAGATAAAAAAATTAGTAGATTAGAAAGACTTGCTAAGCAAACTGCTAAAGAAGTTAAAAGAACACATATTGATGTTCATTTAGAAAATATGAATTCATATGAAAGAAGAATTATTCATAATGCTTTATCAGAATTTAAAGGTATTTCCACAAAAAGTACTGGTGAAGAGCCAAATAGACATATAGTTATAAGTTATATTGGAGAAAAATAGTCAATTTCATTTTGGCTATTTTTTATTTACATTAAATTAAAATAGTGTTACAATAACGCAAGGAAAAGGAGGCACTATGGAAGATACTATTTGTGCTATTGCTACTTCTTTAGGAGTGGGGGCTATATCAATAATTAGATTAAGTGGTAAGGATGCTATAGAAAAAGTTAATAGTATATTTTCTCGTGACTTAACAAATGTAAATTCTCATAGTGTTACTTATGGTCATATCGTTTATAAAAATGAAATAATTGATGAGGTATTAGTTACGGTAATGAGAGCTCCAAAAACATATACAACAGAGGATATAGTGGAAATTAACTCTCATGGAGGGTATGTAACCTCAAATAAGATACTTGAAATATTATTAGAAATAGGTTGTAAATTAGCAGAACCTGGTGAATTTACAAAAAGAGCTTTTTTAAATGGTAGAATAAATTTAATTCAATCTGAAGCGGTAAATGAACTTATTAAAGCAAAAACAGATTCAAAAAGAAAATTATGTTTAAATCAAATAGGGGGAAATGTTACTAAAATCATTGATGATATTAGAGAGGATATTGTCAAATTACTTGCTAATATTGAGGTTAATATAGATTACCCTGAATATGAAGATAATCCTATTGTTACAACAAATTTACTTAATGAAAGTCTAAATCATATTAATAAAAAAATTGAAACTTTAAAAACTAATGCAAATTTTGGTAAGATTATTTGTGATGGAATTAATGTCGCTATTATTGGTAAACCAAATGTAGGTAAAAGTAGTATATTAAATAACTTTTTAGATGAAGAAAAGGCTATTGTTACAGATATTGCAGGAACAACAAGAGATATTGTTGAAGGAAATATATCCTTAAATGGGGTAGAACTTAAATTAATAGATACAGCCGGTATTCATGATACTGATGATTATGTTGAAAAAATTGGTGTTAATAAAAGTTTAGAAAAATTAAATAATGCTGATTTAGTTATTCTTGTTTTAGATGGTTCAAAAGAACTTGATGAAAATGATAACAAATTACTAACATGTATTGATAAAACAAAAACAATTATTTTCGTTAATAAAAGTGATTTACCACAAAAAATTAATTTAAATTTAAAAGATAATGTAATTTATGGTAGTGCAAAAGAAGTAGAGGGACTTTCAAAATTAAAAGAAAAAATAATAGAAATGTTTAATTTAAATGAAATAAACAAAGATCTAACATATTTATCAAATGTAAGACAAATAGATTTAGTAAAAAAAGCATATTTATCAATTAATAATGCTAAAAATTCATTAAGTAATGGAATACCAATTGAAATGATTTCTACAGATTTAAAAGAATGTTATGAATTTTTAGGAGAAATAATTGGTAAAACATATAAAGATGATATAATTGATAGATTGTTTCAAGATTTTTGTGTAGGAAAGTAGGAATGATTATGTATGATGTTATAGTTGTAGGTGGAGGACATGCAGGTTGTGAAGCTGCACATATAAGTGCATTTATGGGAAAAAAAACCTTGCTTATCACTTCGAATAAAAAAAATATTGCAGATATGCCTTGTAATCCCTCAATTGGTGGTAGTGCAAAGGGTATTATTGTAAGAGAAATAGATGCCTTAGGTGGTTTAATGGGTATAGTTGCAGATAAATCACATTTTCAAATTAAAATGCTCAATAATTCTAAAGGTCCTGCTGTAAGAAGTTTAAGAGCTCAAGCAGATAAAAAAGTTTATCCAAAAGTAATGCTTGATTATTTAGAAAATACTCCAAATTTAGATATAAAAGAGGGTATGGTTGAGGATTTAATAATAGAAAATAATAATATAAAAGGTGTAATTTTAGAAAATAAAGAAGAAATATATTGTAATTCAGTGATTCTTACAACAGGAACATATTTAAATGCTAATATTTTAATTGGATCTGAAAATACACCAAGTGGTCCTCATGGAGAAAAAAGAAGTAATAATCTTTCAAATAATTTAAAAAAATATGGGTTTAATATAAAAAGACTTAAAACAGGTACTCCTCAAAGAATTAAAGCTTCAAGTATTGATTTTTCAGTCTTAAAAGAGGAAAAAGGAGATGATACTTATTGGACATTTTCTTTTGATACTAAACCTTTATATAAAATTAATGAACAACAAAAATGTTATTTAGTTTATACAAACGAAAATACTCATAAAATTATTAGAGATAACTTAAAAAAAAGTGCTATGTATGGTGGTTATGCAACAGGTGTTGGTCCAAGATACTGTCCATCTATTGAGGATAAAATAGTTAGATTTGCTGATAAAGAAAGGCATCAACTTTTTTTAGAACCAGAAAGTATTTACTATGATGAATGGTATTTACAAGGATTTTCAACTTCAATGCCTAGAGATGTTCAAGAAAAAATGGTTCATTCTCTACATGGATTAGAAAATGCAGTAATATCTAAATATGCATATGCAATAGAGTATGATGCAATAGATGCAATGCAAATTAAACCTAGTTTAGAAACAAAAATTATTTCAGGATTATTTACAGCGGGACAAATTAATGGAACTTCAGGTTATGAAGAAGCTGCTGGTCAAGGTTTAGTCGCAGGTATTAATGCTTCATTAAAGTTAGATAATAAGGAAGCAATGATTTTAAAAAGATCAAGTGCTTATATAGGTGTTTTGATTGATGATTTGGTTACTAAGGGTATTACAGATCCATATAGAATGCTTACTTCAAGAGCGGAGTTTAGACTACTTTTAAGACACGATAATGCTGATGAAAGACTTACTCCAATCGGATATGAAGTAGGTAGTGTATCTAAAGAAAAATATAATAATTACTTAAATAAAAAGAATAATATAAATAAATTGAAAGAAATTCTTACAAATAATAATCTTGTAATGAATGAAGAAGTAAAAGAAAAGTTTAAAGAAAATAATTTAGATGTTCCTAAAAAAAATATGAAGTTTATTGAACTATTAAAAAGACCAGAAATATCTATAGACTTTTTAGCAAACTTTATTGATATATCTGGGTTTACTAATGAAGAAAAAGAAGAAGTAACTATTGAAGTTAAATATGAAGGTTACATAAAAAAAGAGTATGAACAAAAAGAAAAATTATTAAAAATGGAATCTAAACAAATTCCTAAAGATATTGATTATAATAAAGTAAAAAATATTGCTAGTGAAGCAAGACAAAAGTTATCACTTGTTAGACCAGAAACTATTGCTCAAGCATCAAGAATAAGTGGAGTTAATCCTGTTGATATATCACTTTTATTAATATATTTAAAAAAGGAGTATAACAAAAATGATTAATGAATTTATTAAAAATCTTCAGAAAAATAATATTCCTTATGATGATGAAAAGTTAACTCAATTAAATATTTATTATAACTTTTTAATTGACTATAATAGTCATACTAATGTAACAGCAATTACTGATGAAAAAGAAGTATATTTTAAACACTTTTTGGACTCCTTAATGGTTTCCAAAGCAGTTAATTTATCTAATCAAAATATACTTGATATTGGTTCAGGTGCAGGTTTTCCTGGTATTGTTTTAAAAATTTTTTACCCAGATATTAAACTTACAGTTCTTGATTCAAATAATAAAAAAATAACATTTATAAATATGTTATTAGAAAAACTTAATATTAAAGATGTAATTACTGTATGTGATAGAGCAGAAAATTATATGAAAGATCATTTAAATGAATTTGATATTGTTTTATCAAGAGCAGTTGCTTATGCAGATATTATTACTTCATTATCAGTGCCATTTATTAAGAAAGATGGAGTAATTATTCTTATGAAAGGTAGTTATGAAGGGGAACTTAAAGTATTAAATACATATAAAAATGAGCTTAATATTTCAAGTATTGATATTATTAATTATGATATTTTATCAAATGAAAATAATCGCTCTTTAATTGTGATTAAGAAAAATAATGAATCATCAAAAGTTGTTAATTATGCAAAATTACTTAAACAAAGCGAAAATAGAAAGAAGAAACTAAATTTGAAGTAGTTTCTTCTTTTTTTGCCCTTGAAAAAATTTACAAGATATATTATGATATATATAGTAGAAGAAGGGGCCAATATGAATTTTGATGCTAATGTTTTAAATGTTGCTGTAGAAGATATAATTCCTAATCGATTTCAACCACGATTAGTTTTTGATGATGCTTCTTTAAAGGATTTAGCAGAATCAATAAAAGCTCACGGAATAATACAACCACTTGTTTTAAGAAGACTAGGTGAAAAATATGAGATAATTGCTGGCGAAAGAAGATATAGAGCCGCAATGTTAGCCGGACTTTCTAGTGTTCCAGCAGTTATTGCTAAAATAGATGACAAAAGTGCACAAGAAGTAGCAATTAGTGAAAATGTCCAAAGAAAAGAATTAAATCCAATTGAGGAAGCAAAATCATACCAAGCCTTATTAAATGAAGGTTTTATGTCTAAAGATGTATTTGCTAAAAAATTAGGTATACCTTTAGCAGTATTGGAGGCAAAACTTAAATTACTTTATATGCCTCAGGAAGTACAAGATGCTCTTTTAGCGGGTAAAATATCTGAAAGACATGCAAAAACCTTAATGAAAATAAAAGAGAGTAGCGATCAAGTAAAGTGGCTACATGAAATTATAGATAAAAGATTAAATGTTAAAGAGTTAGAAAATGAAATTGCTAAAGAATATGGCGATTTAAATACTTCATTTAACATAGATATTGATAAATTAAAAAGTACTTCAACTGATATTAATGTGCCTCTTATACAGCCAATAAATCCTGTATCAAACACTAATGTAGGACCAATTAATTTAGGAGAAAAAAGACAAAATAAGTTCTTTAATGACCTTGAGGATGAACAGGCTAATATGAGTACTGATGAAACTGCTAATCCATTTCAAAATTCTTATATGAGTTTTGAAAGTGATAAGGAAAGTATAGATAGTTTAGATTTTTTACCTCCAAACTAACTATCTTTTTTTGTGTCTATATAATATGGCTCACTACCTTTTAAATAGTAGAATATAGCCATATTTTTTTTATCATTTGTAGTTTGTCCATTAATAGCATTTAAAGGAAGTCCTACTACATTTTCTGGCATTTCATACCAGTTATTTTCACTATCTTGCTGAATATAAGAAACTGTATTTGCCCAAACATTTTTAACTTCTCCTCCAAGTTTAAGTTCAATATTTGAGTTATCATCATAGCCTGCCCACGTCATCATTAAAATATTTTTATTATAGCCAACAGCCCAATAATCTGTGTCTGTTGTTCCAGTTTTAAAGGCATATTTTTGATTTAATTTTTCTGCTATATTTAAAGCTGTAGGATAATTATAATCTATAAATGATGAATTTGTTGTACTTGTAAGAAGTTCATTTAAAATATATACATAATTTGGATTTAATACTAAATTATTAGTAGGCTCGTGAGAATATATAACATTTCCTTCCTTATCAAGTATTTTTTCTATAAAATATAAGTCTTTTTTATACCCTAAAGAGGCAAAAGTTGTATAAGCGTTAGCAAAATCTAACATATTTAATTCACTTGTACCCAGTGCAAGAGATACTACATTTTTTAATTTTTCTTTTATACCACATTTTTTAGCAGTGTTTATTAAAGTATCTACGCCTAAAAATAGATTTGTTTTAACAGCATAAATATTATCTGAATATGCAAGAGCGGCAGCCATTGTTATTTCTTTATTACCATATAAGTTACCATAATTTTTGGGTGCATATGTTTTTCCATCACTTAAATTAAAAGTTGTATATTGACTTAAAAAAGTTGATGATGAAGTCATACCATTTTCCAAAGCACCATAATACAAAATTGGTTTCATTGTTGAACCAACTTGTCTTTTTGCACTTAATGCACGATTATATTCACTCTTTTTATAGTTTCTACCTCCGGAAAGAGCAAGAACTTTTCCAGTATTGGGATCAACAATAATCGAAGCCATTTCAATTTTTTCATCTTTTATATTATTAAGAAGCTCTTCTTCCATCTTTTTTTGATAATCAAGATTTAAATTAGTATAAATTTTATATTTACCACTGTTAATCATTTTATCATCAAAACCAAGTTTATTTTTTAATTCATAATAAACAGCATCTTCATAATAATCAAGCATCTGCAGGTTATTATCATTTTTTTTGCCATAAATTTCAATTTTATTTTTAAATAAGTTATTATATTTTTCACTTGATAAAAGTCCATTATTTACCATTGTTAAGGCAACAACTTTAGCTCTTTGAATACTTTTATCATAGTCTGATACTGGGTTGTAGTGACTTGGGCTTTTAGGAATACCCGCTAAAATAAGAGATTCCTCTAAAGTTAAATCTTTAGGTTTTTTATTAAAATAGTATGCTGATGCTTCAGCAATCCCATAATTACCCAAACCAAAATTAATTGTATTTAAGTATGCCTCCAATATTTCGTTTTTATCGTAATGCACCTCTAAATTAAGTGTCATTAAGGCTTCTTTAATTTTTCTATCCCAAGTTTTGTCAAAATCAAGATAAGCATTTTTAATATATTGTTGAGAAATTGTACTACCACCCTCAACAATTTTGTTACTTTTTAAATTGTTAAATAATGCTTTTATAATTCTTAAATAATCAAATCCATTATGAACATAAAAATTTTTATCCTCAACTGAAACAACAGCATCTTTTAAATTTTGTGATATTTTATTAATATTAGTCCATCTATTATTTTTATTACCCTCATAGAAAACATTTTCATCTATATCATATAATTCATAAGTATGATAAGAATTTAACTGAAGTTTTGGGGAAAAGTATGAATAAGAATATAGCCCAATTATTATAATAATTATTGATAAAAAAGAAAATAAAAATATTTTGTATAGTAAATTTAATATACGCAACTTTATTCACCCTTATTTAGTATCGTAAAAAAATTAAAAAATATGAGTGCATTTTTAGATATAGTATGCTATAATGTTGTAGAAAAAACGAGAAAGACCGGGAAAGGTGGTAAAAAATGAAAGAAAAATTAATTAAATTAATTACTGATGCACTAAATACTTTAGGTATTTCTGAGGACAATATTTCACTAGAAATTCCTAAGAATAAAGATAATGGTGATTATAGTACAAATATAGCATTAAAAAATGCTAAAAAGATTAATAAGAGTCCAATGGAACTTGCAAATAGTCTTAAAGATTTAATTCATAGTGAATTTATCGAAGAAGTTAATGTTGCTATGCCAGGATTTATTAATTTTAAATTAAAAAAAGATTACTTATATGAAAATTTAAATAATGTTTTGACTTTAAAAGGTGATTATGGAAGACAATCATTTGGTAACAATGAAAAAGTTAATATTGAATTTGTATCTGCAAACCCAACAGGTATACTTCATATGGGTAATGCAAGAGGTGGTGCTTATGGTGATTCTCTTGCTAGAATTATGTCTTTCTGTGGATACGATGTTACAAAAGAATATTATTTAAATGATGCTGGTAATCAAATTAATAAATTAGCAAACTCAGTTTACAGTAGATATTTAACATTATGTGGTATTGAAAATGAATTTCCTGAAAATGGTTATCCAGGAAAAGAAATTTATGATATTGCTGAAAAATTATATAGTGAATATAAGGATAAATATGTAAATAATGATTTTAATTTTATAAAAGAATTTTCTACTAAATATTTAACTGATATTATTTTTGAACATTTAAAAGAATATAGAATAAACTATGATGTAATAACTTCAGAGAAATCTATATATCAAAAATATAATTTTGACGATGTTATAAATAAAATGAGAGATAATGGTTATATTTATGAAAAAGATGGTGCTATTTGGTTTAAAAGTAGTGCAATATATGATGACCAAGATCATGTTTTAATTAAAAGTGATGGTACAAATACTTATTTACTTCCAGATATTTTATATCACGAAGATAAAATTAAAAGGGGATTTACTCAAATAATTGATGTACTTGGAACAGATCATCATGGTTATGTAGCAAGACTTAAGGGAGCTATTAAAGCACTTGGATTAAATGATAATTACATTGATATTAAACTTTTACAATTAGTAAGAATCATTCAAAATCACGAAGTTGTTACCATGCATAAAAGAACTGGTAAAGTTATTACTTTAAAAGATTTAATTGATGATACATCAGTTAATGCAGTAAGATTTTACTTTTCTAAATATTCCCTTGATACTCAAATGGATTTTGATATTGATTTAGCAAGATCTAGTTCAAATGATAATCAAGTATATTATATTTGTTATGCATATGCAAGAATATGTTCTATATTAAATAAATATAATAAAGAAGTTAGTAAATTAGATGATTATAATTACATAACAGGTGATAGTGCTCAAAAATTACTTACATTTATATATAAGTTCCCAGATGTAGTTAAAAGTGCTGCACTTAAGAAAACACCACATATACTAGCAAATTATAGTTATGAACTATCATCACTATTTCATAATTTTTATGAAACAAATAAGATTATTACTGAAAATGATGAGCAAACTAAAGAGAATATCTGTTTAATAAAGGCAGTTAAAATTACTTTATTTAATGCTTTAAATTTAATAGGCGTAGTGCCAGAAGAGAGGATGTAAAATGAAAAATTTAACAGATGAAGAAATTGAAAATTTAAGTTATGAAGAACTTGCAAAAATGATACTTGAAAATAAAAAAGGTAAAATGAAAATAATTGATATTTTCAAGAAAATATGTGAGTTAAAACATTTAACAGATAAGGACTTCGAAGATAAAATAGCTGATTTCTATGAACTTATTTCTACGAATAAAGAATTTATAGTATTAGAAAAAGGATTTTGTGATTTAAGAATTAATCATACTCCAAAAGTAATAATAGATGATGAAGAATCTTCAGAAGATGGTTATGAAGAAGATGAAGAAGAAAATGATGATTTAGAGGATGAAGAAAACGATGATATTTTCTATGATGGCTCCTCTGAAGAAGATGATGTTACAGAAACAGATGATGAACTATCTGATTTTGTAGTAGTGGATGAAGACGAAGAAAATAATATATAAAAAGAAGGTGAAAATATGATAGATAGATTAAATGCAATGCTTGAAAAGTATGATGAACTATCAAATAAATTAACTAGTGAAGAAGTATTAAATAACTATGAATTATTAAAAAATATTTCTAAAGAGAAAAGTGATTTAGAGGAAACTGTAGATACTTATAAAGAATATAAAAAAGTAATCGATGACATTGAAACTACTAAAGAAATGCTTAATGATCCCGATTTAAAAGATATTGCAAGTGAAGAACTTACTTCTTTAGAAAATAGAAAAGAAGAGTTAAATAAAAAATTAGAAATACTTTTAGTACCAAAGGATGAAAATGATGGTAAAGATGTAATTATGGAAATTCGTGGTGCTGCAGGTGGCGATGAAGCAAATATTTTTGCAGGAGATCTATTTAGAATGTATTCTTACTATGCCGAAAAAAACGGTTGGAAAATTGAAGTTTTACACTGTATCGAAGGCACAAGTGGAGGTTTTTCACAGATTGAATATATAGTTAAGGGAAAAGATGTTTATTCAAAATTAAAGTATGAAAGTGGGTCTCATAGAGTTCAAAGAGTTCCTGAAACTGAAAATCAAGGTAGAGTTCATACTTCGACTGCTACAGTACTTGTAATGCCAAAATATGATAATGTTAGTATTAATATTAATGAAAATGATTTAAAAATAGATGTATATCATTCATCCGGTGCTGGAGGACAAAGTGTAAACACAAGTAATTCTGCAGTTAGAATTACTCATGTTCCTACTGGGGTTGTTGTAACTTGCCAAGAGGAAAGAAGTCAGTTAAAAAATAAAGAAAGAGCAATGGAACTTTTAAAAATTAAGATTAATTCCGCTTTAGAGGATGAAAAAAATAGTAAAGAACAATCTGAAAGAAAAAGTAAAATTGGTACTGGAGACCGTAGTGAAAAGATTAGAACATATAATTACCCACAAAATCGTGTTACAGACCATCGTATAAACTTTTCAATTATGGAACTAGATAGAGTAATGGATGGCTATTTAGATCCTATTATTGAAGCCTTAATTAATGAAGATATGAGGTTAAAACTCGAAGGTTTAAAATAAATGGTAAGTGATTTTGATAAGTCTTTAGTGGAAAAATATATTCCAGTTAATAAACAAAGAAAAGCCTTAAAAAAATTAGAAAAAAACTATCCAATTCAATATTTAATTGGTGATGTAGATTTTTACGGATGTAAGATTTTAGTTAATAAAAATGTTTTAATACCTAGATTTGAAACTGAATCTTTAGTGGACAAATTACTTAGTTATATAAAAAAATATAATTTTACAAATCCTAAAATAATTGATATGGGAACAGGTTCTGGATGTATCAGTATTTTTCTAAAAAAAAATATTGATTGTGACGTATTAGCAATAGATAAAAGTTTAAAAGCCTTAAAAGTTGCTAAGAAAAATGCTAAATTAAATAATACTGATATTACTTTTAAACATATTTCAATAGAAAAATTTAAAAGTACAGAAAAATTTGATATTTTAGTATCAAATCCTCCATATATTGACATTAATGATGAAGTAGATATAAAAACTAAATATGAACCTCAAATGGCTTTATTTGCCCCTAAAAAAGGATTATATTTTTATGAAGTTATTTTAAATAATGCAAAAAGTTATTTAAATGATAAAAATATTATTGCCTTTGAAATAGGTTATAATGAAGGAAAACAAATAATTAAGATAGCAAAAGAAAAATTTCCTAATGCTGATATTTATTTAGAAAAAGATTTAAATAATAAAGATAGATTTATATTTATAGTGAATAAATAATCTATCTTTTTTTCATAATTAAATTGGTGAACAAATGAAAAAGATTATTATATGTTTATTTGTAATAGTGGTTTTTATGTTATCTTTTACAAAAGAAAATGTTGTAATACCCAAAGAAAGTATTAGGTATAGGATTGTAGCAAATAGTAATAACGATTTAGATCAGTATAATAAATTTAAAGCAAATGAAATAATATTTCCAATAATAAATGATATAATGAACAATTCTAATAATATAATAGAGGCTAGAAAAAATATAAATAAAAATATTCCTCTTATTGAAAAAAGTTTAGATGATTTAAATATTAAGTATAAAGTATCTTTTGGTCAAAATTATTTTCCAACAAAAACATATTTAAATAATACATATAGTGAAGGTAATTATGAATCATTAGTTATTTATTTGGATGAGGCTAAAGGAGATAATTTTTGGTGTGTTATGTTTCCACCGTTATGTTTAATTGATATTAATAGAGAAAATTTAGATAAAGTAGTTTATAAATCTTATGCAAAAGAAATCATAAATAGATATTCAAAATAATATAATTGAAGTATGAAAATATTATCAATAATATTAATCGCAGTTTCTTTATCAATGGATACTTTTTCTCTAGCATTATCTGTAGGAACATCTCTAACTAAAAGAAAAGATATACTATTTTTATCTTCTTTAGTTGGTGTGTTTCATTTTTTTATGCCACTTTTAGGAAATGCATTTGGTAATGAAATAAAACAAATTTTCAACATAAATCCTAATTTATTATTATTTTATCTATTTATGTTTATAGCAATTGAAATGGTAATTGACTTATTTAGTAAAAGTGAAAAAGCATTTTCTTTATCATTTTGGCAAGCAATTTTATTTGCTTTTTCAGTTAGCTTAGATAGCTTTACTATCGGAATTGGTCTTAAAAGTATTACAAATAATATTATTTTTGCATCATTTATATTTATGATAATATCAGCATTTTTTACTTATTTAGGTTTAAAAATAGGCGTTTATTCCTTTAAAAAGATGGGAGAAATTTCAAAAATTATTGGTATAATAATAATTTTATTTTTAGCATTTAAAAATTTATAATTTTTTGTTGATTAAATCACAAAATTGTAGTAAGATAAATGTAGAATAAAGAGGTGTGAGTATGAAAAAAGATGATATTAAATTAGACGAAGGTTATGAAACTTTTAGTGAAGGACCAAAGTTTGAATTTCCTAAAGAAATATTTTCTCTTACAAAAGAAAGCGAAGATTTATTAAAAGATAATAAGGATAATAAAGCAAAAAGTACTGATTTTGAAAGTCTTTTATTAGAACTAAATAAACAAGTTTCTGATGCTGACACTTCAGTAGCGGCTTTAGTATCTCAAAAAGAGGAATTAAATAACCGCAAATTACAAATTGAAGAAGATGAGAAAAAATTATCAAATGAAAGATTTAGTTTTGAACAAGAAATGAAAAATGAAAAACAAAAATTAAATGATGCAAAAATTGATTTTGAGCAAGAAAAGACTAAAATCTATGCTGATATAGATTTCAAAAGACAAGAAGTTATTAATTCTAAAAATGAGTTTGAAAAATATCGCGTTGAACAAATGAATTTAATAGAAAAGAATAAAGCTCAACTCGAGGATAATTATGCAAAATTTGAAAAAATAGTTAGAACATTTATATCTAAAATGAATAATAAAGGTGAATAATGTCACAAAAAAAGGATGATGTTTTTGAACTAAATTTTGATGATTTTAATACTGGATTATTAGAAAAAAATTTAGAGGAAAAAGGTACTAATGAGTTTTTAAATTATTATATTAAGTTAAATAGTGATTTAGAACAAAAGAAAAAAGATTTAGAAAAAGATAAAGAACAATTTGCAAGTAATATAAAAAAAGAGATAGATAAACTTAACCAAAAAAAAGTAAAATTACTTTTACTTTGCTAAACTTCCTATTAAATAATAGATGTTAATAGTTACTGAAACAGTAACAAAAAAAGAACACTGCCTCAACTGAGACGGTGTTCACTAATCCATGCGGACTGAGTAACACCTAACAGCGAAAACTAGGTAATACTCATTTTGTTTGTCCTTTTATATTATATGTCGTTTTGACAATTTAATTATATCAAATATTTTTTATTTATCAAGCACTTTATTTTATACATTTAATTTTTGCTTTTAATACAAGTGAATTTAATATCATAAGTAGTAAAAATAAATTTCTTACTAACGTTAATATCACTAGCGCATACTTTTTCTTCTAGTTTTAATTCTTTAATATATCCTAAACTTTCTAATTCTTCACTAGTTATTGCTAGTGGAGCTTTTAAATTATTATCTTTCATATATTTCTTAACAGAAGTTTTAACTTCTTCTTTAAGAGACATGTATTTTATTTCTTCTTTGTATTTTGATCCAATTAAGAATAAAGTACACACAAGTAATATTATTATACTTCCCCATACTACAATAACTTTATTACTCATTAACCATCATGCCTTTCATTATAACCTTTAGTGGTATATTTCTTACATTTTAAATATGGTTCATAAACTATACTACTTCTATCATTTAAATAAACACTTACATATCCAGAACAAGTTCCATCATTATCTTTTACTTCTTCTATAAAGTTATTACTAACAAGTTGATTTACTTTAATATAGAGTGTATCTAAACCAAGTTCATTGTTATAATATTTTTCTACATACTTTTTAGAAGCTTCTACTACATTATTTTCAAGTAAAGTGTAATTAGTCTTTTCTTTATTACTAAAACCTTTAAAATTCCAATTTTCATCAAGTAGTCCATGTGCTCTTAAAGCTACTGCT
>OIYS01000096.1_pt1 | contig 61711 bp, 49 predicted proteins | sample 1588271 | NCBI WGS metagenome assembly OIYS01 (sample SAMN03283286) | human gut metagenome | biome: human-associated habitat; material: feces | host: Homo sapiens | place: Peru | collected 2012 | reverse complement strand
TTGTACGGCGACGTGACGATTTTCGACGCTTCTGCATCTTTTTTATCTCTCCCCGAGATTTAGCATCCCTCGGGCTTCTTTGCACCACAGTTTTGACAGAATTTTCCGTTGTTTACAGTTCCGCACGAGCAGGTCCAACCGTTTGCCTCGGGGCGGGCAGCGCCGCACTCCGGGCAGAACTTACCCGTAGAGGTCGCGCCGCAGGAGCACTTCCATGAATCGGCTGCGCCCTGCTGTGCAGGCTGATTCTGCTGAGCCTGCTGAACACCTGCGGCATAGAGGTTCTGCGCGGCGCCGAAGCCGCCCTGTCCTCCCATTCCGACCATTCCCATACCCATAAAGCCGGTCATTGCGCCTGCGTCGTTTCCTGCCGCGGTCTGCATTGCGTCGGCGGTAGCGTTGGTCATTCTGCCCGCCATGACGAACGGATTCGAGCCGATGCTTGCCGCATCCTCGATCTCGTTGATCTTCTTCATATCCTCATCTGTGAGCGTGATGGGGTTGAGCGCTATCTTTTCGACCGAGATACCGCGGTTCTCTGCCCACTCCTGCTTGAGCGCGTCGTTCATAGCCGCCTTGAGCTCGTTTACCTTTGCGGGTAGCTGCGCCGGGCGCAGCTCGAGCTCAGCGAGCGCACCGAGCGCGGGCTGGAGCGCGTCGACGAACTCGACCTTGAGCTGATCGTCTATCTGATCGCGGGTGAATTCCTCCGTAACGTTTCCGCACAGTCTCGTATAGAAGAGCAGCGGGTCGGAGATGACATATGTATAAACGCCGTTGCAGCGAACCTGAACGGTGCGGCTGAGACCGATGCGCTTGTTCATTACCTCAAAGATGATGGGGTTCGATGTTCCGAACCTGTTGCCGATTATCTCCTTCGTATTGAAGTAGTAGACGCGCTGATCCTTGCCTGTGTCGCCGCCGTATGTAAAGCGCTTGCCTATGGTCTTGAAGGTCTGCTTGATGCTCTCGCCGAGCTTGCCGGAGAATATAGAGGGCTCTGTGGAGCTGTCGTACGTGAACTCACCGGGCTCTGCGCAGACCTCGACTATCTTTCCCTGCTCGACGATTATCATACACTGACCGTCGGCAACGGCGATGCCCGAGCCGTTTGTGATGATGTTATCGTTGCCCTTGGTGTTAGAGGAGCGACCCGTTATCTGCTTGTGTCCGCGACGCATGAGCACGTCGTTCGGAAGTGCATCGCAATAGAAAAATTCCTTCCACTGGTCGGCGAGCGTTCCGCCGAGTGCGCCGACTCCTGCCTTAATAAGTCCCATGAATTTATCCCCTTTCGATTTCAGAGCCCGCGCGTGCCGCATGCATCGCCGCAGACTGTCATACCTTGCACATTATAACACATTTTTTGTCCGTTGTCATTATGTTTTCAGAAAACAATCTAATTTTCGACAGCGCATCGTGTCGGCTGCCTAAACACTTGAAAAATATTTCCACATGCCCCTTGATAAACGTGACGATATACGCTATAATAGCATATGAACCCCGATACGGCGGTATCACCGACCGTGCCGATGCATATATGTTTACAAAATTGTGCAGACTGCATTCAACGGCGGCGGAGCGTCGCCGAATGTATGAAGCAGACGGAGGAAATGTAATGTCAAAGCGTTCGATTCTCATTAAGGATACAACGCGCGAGGAACGCGAGCGGATAATCCGCGACGGGCTCGGCTGCGGCGGCTGCGCGGGCTGCGACGGCTGCGATGTTCGTGGCGGCGGCTCGACCGAGGATATCTATCGCCCGTATATCGAGGGCAAAAAGGAGCTCGCCGAGATAAATGCTGAATGGCACCGCGGCACGGTAAAGTAAGCCCTCGAGCGGGGGCGGCGTTTGCACTTGCCGCAGTGCCGACATAACGAAAAGCAGTAAAACGGGCTGTAAAATAACTTGTTTTTAACAGCCCGCTTAATTCAATAGGGGATGGGTAAAAATGTTCGGAGCGGCGAGAAATCCGATAGGACCTTTTAACATCCCCGCAGAACACGAAAGGCTACATATTTACCCATGAAAACCGGAAACAGCATCACGACTAAGATAATTGCTTTTGCGCTTGCGGCGATGACCGCGGCTGCGCTTCTCTGCTCATGCGGAGGCGGCGACGGAGACGAGACTACCGCCGAGACCGAAGCTACGACCGAGGTCACCACCGAGCCCGAGACGACCGAGCCGGAGACGACAGTACCCGAGACAGAACCCGAGACCGAGCCCGAAACCGAGCCTGCCGAAGAGATTCAGACCGACGACGAGATACTGCGGGAGCTGCTGAGCCGCGACGTTCCCGGGGCGTGTACGGAGGCGGAAAATGCGGAGGGCGGATATCTGCCCGTGGGCATTATGTACCACCTGATAATGGAGACCCCGTTTAATGATTATACCTCGCTGTTCGTCCGCCCCGCGGAGTTTGACGACCAGCTCACCGCCATCACAAATGCGGGCTATTCCTTCCTTTTCGCGGACGAATACGCGCCGAAAGACCGCCCCGCGGTGCTTGTGACCTTCGACGACGGCTATGAGGATAACTACACCACCATGTTCCCGATACTCAAGGCGCACGGCGCAAAGGCGACGGTATTCATGATAACCAACATGATAGACACCCCCGGCTATCTCACCACCGAGCAGATAAAGGAGATGTCGGACAGCGGTCTTGTGCGCTTCGGCAGTCATACCGCGAATCACTGCGTGCTTGCAAACGAGGACGAGGGCCGAGTTTATGACGAGCTTTCCGAGTCGGTCCGCCGTATCGAGGAGATAACGGGCGTTCCCTGCCGCAGCATGGCATACCCGACGGGCAAATGGAACACTATGGTCACCCGCATCGCGTCCGAATTTTTCGACGCTGCATATCTCGCACGCCCCGCAGAGCCGCTCGGCGGAAGAACGAATATGACCATCCCGCGCCTGTACGCGGCGCGCGGGCTCAGCGGCGCTTCGCTTGTTGCGAGTATAACCAACAAGCTGTGTTACCAACCGTGTGACGAGTAAAGCCTTGGCTGGGTTAAAAAAGCGCCGACCGAAAAAGCGAAAACAAGTTATTGAGTGACGGCTTTAGTATAATCTGATTTGCTGAATGATGTCGGAATCCTTGCGGATTCCTTTAAAAGGCGAAATAATGTTTTCGCTTTTTCTACCGTCGAAAATCGCCTCTGCCGTACGCTTGTACGGCGACGTGACGATTTTCGACGCTTCTGCATCTTTTTTATCTCCCGCCGAGTCGTGGCTGAAAAGCGCAGAAAGAAAAAACGAACAAAAGAAAAACGGATGAAAGCTGCTTGCTTTTATCCGTTTTTTCGGTTAGGACAATTTAAGCATAATCGAACTCGGTCTGTGTTATTTCAGCATCCGTTGCTTTCGTAGTTCAGCATTGCTTCATAATCCCGTATGCACACGACTACATCCGGCTTATATTCCTCGATTATCTCGGACAGACTCATTTCATCGTAGTGTCTGAAATCGTACGAATACATGGTATCAAAGCCCGTATATGCGATGCACTCTACGGGATTGGTAAAGCTGTCGCCGTAGATAAGTATCGACGGCAGCTCGGGGCGGTCGGTCTCGATAACCGTCTTTGCGACGTCCCCGCTCATATACAGCTCGTACAGCACGCGCTCGTTCGGGTCGCTCGGAATGTTGTACACAATGTGTATCGGGTCGGTATTATCATTGTCATAGCGGTCGAACGGGATATTGTTTATCGGTTCGATAATGCTGAGCTTTTCGTTGCCGCCGCGCATGCCGAGCAGCTTTCTGCTGCGTGAGCCGAGATAATCGTTCGGCAGCGTTGTAAGAGTGCTGCTCTCCTCGGTCAGAACATACGGTCTAAACGGCGAGCCCTCGATGATGTTATTCATAATCGCGCGGTAGGTCTCGTATGCGCCTATTATGCCGTAATGATTGTCGACCGTTGACGAAAATTCGGGTCTTGCGCCGAGCGAGTCGAACACCGCTTTCATGTCGATATAGTTCACGCCGCAGCTATCGAGCCTTGAAAACAGCGCCGCCGACGATGCTGCGGTATATTCCGAGCGGTTACCAAGATACGTCGGATAGCTGTCCTCAAAAAACACATACTGGCACGGCACCGCAACATAGCAGAAGTAACCGCCGTATGCGCCGACCTCTTCGCTGTGCAGACGCAGATTTGCCGCCGTTTTGTCGGCTGCCTCGGCTATCTCGTCGTCGCTCACGCGCTCGGGCGCATTGTACGGAAGCAGCGCATCATCCGTTATAACAACGCCGTTTACAACGGGGCGCTTCAATATATCGAGATTCATGGCGGTATATATTCCGACTATACTGTCTCTCAGCGTCGCGTGATCCTTAATATACGTTTCGATGTCGTTCATCAGCGCCCCCGACAGCAGTCCATCGGTCGTGTACTCGGGTTCTTCCGAAAGAAGGCGGTTTTCGTAGTACGAATAGGACTCCTTCTCTTTTGTTAATGTGTTGACGGACATATATCCTATCGGTATGCAGAAGGCTGCTGTCATGCAGACCGCAAATATTGCGGAAAGCACAGCCCTCGGTTTTACTTTATTCATCGGTGCTCCTTTTGCCGTGTGCTTCAAATGATGTGCGGCTCGCTCAGAACTGGAAATAGATAAACGGATTGAAATTTCCCGATATCAGCTTTATAAACGAGAGGACGAATACCGCAAGTGCAAAGAGCTTTGTGCCGAGCTCCTTTGTGAGAAAAGCGGGCATGCTGCTCTCGCAGCTGCGGTCGAGACGCCGCTCAAGCGCGACTTTTATCGGCAGGCTTGCGACGATGCAAAGTATGAATTCGGGCAGGTACTCGACGATGTAGTACACCGCCTGATCGACGGCAAAGCCACCGCCACCGAACATCACCGCAAGGTAGCGTCCCGCATCCGCGATGGAATCGCTTCTGAACAGTACCCAGCCTATCATGACGATAACAAGAGTCACGACGCGGCGGACGGCACGCGGAATCTTCGGCAGGATGCTGCCGAGGGGGTATTTTTCGATTATCAGCAGCGCTCCGAAATACAGCCCCCATGCGATAAACGTCCAGTTTGCGCCGTGCCACATGCCGGTGAGAAACCAGACGACGGAAAGATTGAAGATACAGCGCGCTTTGCTGCATCGGTTTCCGCCGAGCGGGATGTATACGTAATCTCTGAACCACGTCGAGAGCGAAATGTGCCACCGTCTCCAGAAGTCGGTTATCGAATCCGAAATGTACGGATAGTTGAAGTTTTCAAGAAAATGAAAGCCGAACATGCGTCCGAGCCCTATTGCCATGTCGGAATATGCCGAAAAATCAAAGTATATCTGAAACGAATACGCTATCGCACCGACCCATGCGACGGGAGCGGTCAGCACGTCGCTGCCCATGGTAAAGACGTCGTCCGCTATCTCACCCATAGCGTTTGCGAGAAGCATCTTCTTGCCGAAGCCGATGAAAAAGCGCACAAGACCGTCCGAAAAATCGGAAAGGGTATGCTCTCTGTGCGTTATCTCGTACTCAACGGTCGTATATCTTACGATAGGTCCCGCAACGAGCTGCGGAAAGAGCGCGATGTACAGCGCGACATACAGGGGGTTTTTCTGAACTCCCGCATCTCCGCGGTATACGTCAATGACATAGCTGACGCCTTGAAACGTGAAAAATGATATGCCTATCGGGAGTACGATGCTCGGTACGGCGACGGGGATGCCGAGGCTGTTCAGTATGCCCGCGCCGAAGCCGGCATACTTATAATACCCGAGCAGCCCGAGACTGAACAGCAGCGACAGGATAAGAAAAGCTCTTTTTGCACCGCGGCTCTTTGACAGCCCGACCCCGAGACCACCGAGGTAGTTCACGACCACCGACGCGAGAAGTATAAACAGATTTCCCACCCCGCCCCATGCGTAAAAGACGAGGCTGAACACGAGCAGGATGAAATTCTTTATCGGAAGCAGCCACCTGCCGTGCATTGCGTAATACAGAACCAGAAGCGGCGGCAGAAAGTAATACAGAAAAACCGTGCTTGTAAATACCATAGATGATCCTTTCGGTCGTCGTGTAAAAAACAAACGCTGACCTTATCTAAGTATATCACAAATTGCAGAATTTAGCAAGAACATTTGTGCAGACAGCTAAAAGTGACCGACCGTGCCGCTAATCGGGAAGATTGAGTGCAAAAAAAGAACCCGACAGAGCGTGTTGCTCTGTCGGGAGCTCCCGCGTGTCGGCGCGGACGTAGGGCGCTTTTTTATTATTCCGTTATGCGGATGTCATTGCCCCGTCCCCGCGTACGCGGAAGGAGCTTTTTTAGGTCTGCGTTTTTTCAGCCTCCCCAAGAACGGGGAGTGATAAAAAAGATGCAGAAGCGCCTAAAATCGTCACGTCGCCGTGCCGGCGTACGACAGAGGCGATTTTAGGTCCGGACGATTTTAGCCTTCCCGTCATTTGCTTGCAGCTATTATCTGCATTATTCTCTGCAGATCGTCGGTGTCGACATTGCCGTCGCGGTCGGCATCGGCACGATCGAGCTGAAGCGAGGACAGCTCGCGATTGCCGTCGAGATAGTTCTGCAGACGGACGAGGTCCTGCGTTGTAACGGTGCCGCTGTAGTTAAGGTCGCCTATCGGGAAGCAGAGCTCGGCGCCGTAAACATCGTTGTTCCCGGTCAGTGCTGCAACGGTATCTCCGAGGTCGTCGATGAACCTTACGTTATCGACCGTACCGCTTGTGGTATTTGCAAGAACCTCATATCTGTAGCCGCTTGTGCCGATATTGGTGTACGACAGCCAGACGAGGCTGAGGTCGAACAGCAGGAAAAAGTCCTGCTGATAGCTTGTGCCGTATATGGTGTTCTGGGTCGTTTCATACTCTATCTCATCATCGGGATCATCGGTGCAGCGGTAGAGATTGACTCTCGGCATATACTGTACCGCATTCTTGAAGCTTACACGCGCCATGACCTCGGTATCGTACGCGCGAACATTTATGGTGTAAAAATAGTTGCCGCTTGATGTGTTGGGGTTATGGAAAGCGGGCTGTCTCGGCGCACGGTACAGGGTGGTGTACTCATCCTCCCATTCGCCCGAGATACTGCTCTGATAATTCAGTGCGTCGTACATTATCCATGTATAGCCGGTCGAGCCCCCGTTTCTGCCGCCGAGAACCTTGAAAGCGCCGCGCTCGCACGCGGAGATAACGCCGTCGCCGTTGATATCGACCTCGATATTATCGTTGTAGCCGACGACGATACCCGAAAAGTCATTGAGCGTGCTCTTTGTCAGGGTCATGACAACGACATCGCCGTATGTCGAGCTGTTTCTCGTTACTGCGTAGTACGGTATCTCGACTCTCGGCAGGTCGCCCATGGAAATCAAACTCTTTATGTAGATGAGCGAGGTATTTGTGCGGGTTATGCCGGTGGAGGGGATGGTACGTGCGTTCCATGTGTTAAGGCGGGTCTTCATCGCTTCACGCAGCTTTGCCTCGTCGGTCGGCATTGCGCCGTTCGATGTGCTCGAGTCGTCGCTGTAGTGGAGCGCGCCGTGCTCCTTGAGAAAGTCATAGAACTTGTCGGCGGGGGCGGAAGAAGTGCTGTTTCCCAGTGTGCGCAGCGCTCTCCCTGCCCAGTTGGGAGAGTAAACCGTAGTCGACTTGTTGCTCGTTATATCGTTGTATCGGTTTGCCGTGTAGGTAAACTGATAATAAACGCACGCGGCGGCGGTCGATATGGGCGCAGTGGGGGTGCTGAGCGTCGGGAAATATTTGCTTGTGGACAGGTCATAGCTTGAGGGAGGCGGTGTGGTTACCACATTTACGCCCGCGTCCGCTTCGGTGTCCTCACCGACTGCAATGGTGTGCTCGCGCAGCACATCTTCGTCGATGGGGGTGCAGTCGCCGTTTTCAAGCAGCTCGGGTCCGCCGAGGCTGATATCCTCGGCTTTGCCTGCCGAATCAAGCGCGCCGACGGGCAGGGAGGAGGCGAGTATCGCGAGCGAGCAGAGCATCGCTGCCGATTTTTTAAGTCTTTTATACATTTTATATCCTTTCTTTGGGAATGTTAAAAATGCCCGGGACGAAAAAGCGAATATTAAATGATTATATTTCAGTATAGCAAAGAAACTAAAAGAAATCGGAGGAAAGCCTAACGGATTTCTCTGAAAAGAATAAATTCGCTTTTTCTGCGCCGAACATTTTTTCCTATCCCCACTTAAGCGGTAATTTGTTTTCGCCGTCAGACCTTTTGTCCGACGGCGGCATGTCGGGTGCGCTGCGGGTCATGTACGCACTGAGCATTTCCGCACGGTGCATGTTCGTATGGCACATGTACGCACGGTGCATGTATGTATTGTACATGTCTGCACGACGCATGCCCCGCAGCACGGACGGACTGAGCTGCCCGTCCGATGCATCCCGATCCTGAAAATCAGCCTGCGGCGATTATCTGCATAATCTTCTGCAGGTCGTCGTTATCAATATCACCGTCGCGGTCTGCATCAGCAAGGTACATCTGCAGTGAGGAGAACTCGCGTGTGCCGCCGAGATAGTTCTGCAGGCGGACGAGGTCCTGCGTTGTAACCGTGCCGCTGTAGTTGAGGTCGCCGATCGGGAGACCGAAGGTCGTCATATAGCCGCCGTAAGCGTCCCGCACGCCCGTTTTAACGGTCTCGCCGAGGTCGTCGACAAATGTCACGCCCGAGACACTTCCGCCGCTTATATCCAGGCCGTAGCTGTTCGCGGTGCTGGCGATATTGCTGCGCTTCAGCCCTGCCATGCTCAGGTCATACAGGAGCGTAAAGCTTTCACTGAAGCTGCTGCCGTTTGTACCGTTCTGCGTTGTGGGATATTCGGTATACGGCTCGATACCGTCGGGACTCGGCGTTTTTACGACGGTCACCGAGGGCTTATAGTGAACGGTGTTCACGAAGCGCACACGCGCCAGCACGTCGGTGGTATGCGTACGTGTCGAAGCTGTAAAGATACAGTTGCCGAGATCGGCAGCGGACGAGAATATCGGAACTCTCGGCGCGCGGTAATTAGTTGCGTAATCGGCATCCCAGTCGCCCGAGATGTCGCTTTCCTTATTCATGGCATCGTACATTATCCAGTAGGGGGTCGCGCCGCGGTTAAAGCCGCCGATGACCTTGAAAGCGCCGCGCTCGCACGCGGAGATAGTGCCGTCTCCGTTGATATCGCAGACGACGTTATCGTCGTAGCCGATGATTATTCCCGAGAAATAATTCAGCGTAGGCTTGTGCAAGCCCATGACAACGACGTTGCCGTGGCCGGTGCTTGTGCTTTCTTTGGTTATCATGTAGTAGGGAAGATCAACTCTCGGCAGCTCGCCGTTGTAGTAGAGCTTTGTCTTGATGTTGATAACCCCGTCGCTTGTCCGCGTGTTTCCCGTCTGAGCGAGCGAGGTGACTCCCCAGCTGCGGAGCCGCGTTTTCATCGCTTCACGTATCTTTGCCTCGTTGGTCGGCGCAGCGCCCGCGGAGGTGGTCGTGTCGTCGATGATGTGCAGTGCTCCGTGCTCCTTAAGAAAATCGTAGCATTCGTCCGCAGAGAAGATCGTAGTATTGTTGCCGTACGGACGCAGCGAGCACGCGACCCATGCGGGCGAGTATATCGTGCTGTTCGAGGTGCTGTATGCACCGTTCATCCGATTGGCAGCGTATGTATACTGGTAGTATACGCACGCCTCTACGGTTGAGAGGGTCGACCCCTCGGAGTGCAGTGCGGGGAGAAATGAGTTTGTCGTCAGGTCGTAGCTCACGGGAAACGGCAGAGTCGAGGCGTTTGTGTTCGCATCCGGCTCTTCGATAAGGTGCTCGAGCAGCACTTCCTTGGCTATCGGCAGGCTGTCGCCTTCACCTCCCCCGATGATGTCTCCGACGATAAGCCCGCCGGCATTGCCGATGTCGATCGACGTGTCGATGTCGACGGCGTTCGCGGGCAGCGATGATGCAAGCAGTATAAGCGAGCAAAGAACGGCGGTCGATTTTTTGATTCTTTCAAGCATTTTGTTATTCCTTTCTGCTTTTGCATTTCCGAAGCGTCATGCGGTACGGTCCCGTATATATCGGGACGGCTGCCGCAAAAAACTGCTCCTGCCGTTAAAAACTTACTTGGGTATATGCTTGGAACTGAGGCGAAAATTACTTGCACAACGGAAACACCCCCTTCTTGCATAAGAATTATAGCCCCTTTTCGCACAATTTGTCAATAGATTCCATAGAAATATTTGTAAATTTCGTTCCCCTGTTTACGACCGAATCCGCCCCGATAACCGCGAAGACGCCCGCTTGCCGCATAATTCGGCAGAATATTCGCGCGACGTTACGCTGCTTCTGTATCGCGAAAAACAAAAAAATACCGCACAGCCCGATACCGGGCTGTGCGGAAAGTCTGTTTTTGGGGGAAATATCACGATATGTGCGGACGGGTATGCCGTGTGCGTTAGTATGCCGTTGCGGTGCGCACTCCGATCAGTTTGCTATCGGAATCTCGCTGTCGTAGTAGTTATACGGGCAGACGGGCTTATCGAACGCGAACAGTCCGAAATGGAGCAGTACCTGATCGGTAAAGCCTGTCGAACCGACAACTCCGAGGTCCTGGCCCTTCTCGACCGTGTCTCCCTCGGAGACGCTTATCGAGCTCAGATGAGCGTAGACGCTCTTAAGCCCCCAGCCGTGGTCGATGACGACCGTTTTGCCGGTTACGGTCTGCTCGCCCGCGAAGATGACCTTACCTGCATATGCGGCGTTGACCGACGAGGAGGAGCCGATGATAAAGTCAACTCCGTCGTTGCGGTACTGTCCGCCCGTCGCGGTCAGGGTACGCCATACGCCATAGCCTGTCTTGACGGTATTGAGGTTGGATATCGAGCTTGACGGATAGCCGAGCGCACCCTCGAAGTAGCGCGTAGACTCCTTGTTTGCATAGTACGGAGCCATGCCCTCTGCGTAAGCAGCCTTTGCGTTGCCGTCAAAATACTTGGATATAAGGTCAACCGAGATTCCGTAGTTCTGCGTGCGGTAGGTCTTTTCGGTCACGTTCAGCGTGAGCGTCGAGCTGCTTCCGTCGCAGTCGATGGTGAACTGCTCGGTCGCACTGTACTCGACATCATACGAGATGGGCACGAGTGCGTAAACGTTGTCCCCGTCGCGGAAGAACTGCGGCGTAAAGCCGATATCGGGGCTTGAGGAGAATGAAATCTCCGCGCCATCCTTGACGTTCTTACCTGTTATTACGACGAAGTCGCCGTGCTGAATGGTGTTTGTGCCGAGCGTGAAGGTGGCGGGTGCACTGATCTCGATATTGAACTCATAGTAGCCCTCGCCGTAGCTTGCGCGGGTGCTGTCGTCGTACCATTTTGCCTGTATCTTGACGCCCAGCGTTCCGCTGTCGGTAAACTTGACTGCGGACAGACCCGAATACAGATCGTTATATATGACCTCGTCGCCGTCGCTTATCTGCACCTGCATATAGTCCGGCATAACGTCGAAGGAGAGGTCAAGGCTGCCGCCGACCGATGCCGTCTCAGCCGATGTCGCAAGCTGCGTTATTGCGTTGCCGTACTCCCCGCTCGGGAGCAGATACTGCCACTGCATGCTTGCCGGGTGGATGGTCGTTTCGCCGACCGAGAGCACGGGTACCGACGATGAGGTGTACATATCTATTCCGTACGGAGAATAGATGAATTTTGTCGCATCCTCCGCCGCCATACGGTATGCCGCGCCGTTGTTGTCAACGATGTAGCAGTCGTTTGCGTCGGTGGAGAAATAGTATTTGTATACCGGCTCCTTGTCGTAGCAGTAGTAGGTTGCCTCAAAGCATTCTCTGCCCGCAAGAGCGGTCGAAAGAGAGGAGAGCGAGGCTGCGTTCTCGTTTGCGGTGACGAAATATGTAATCATACTTCCGTCGATCTGCTGCTCGGGCTGAGTCTCTGCGCTCTTGTCGAAAACATATTCGTTGCCCTTCGGCGTACGAAGCACCATCTTTGTGACCGAGCTTTTTGTGACAGGCGACGACTGTGCCGTCCGATAGCTGACTATTCCGATTATCGTCGGAATAAACAGCACGATGACCGCGATCACCGTCATCAACAGTTTCTTTGACTTCATGAAATGGATTCCCCCTGACTTGCTGAATTTTCTGTCGCCTCACGGGCGGAATGTGCCGCGCAGACGCTTCTGCAGTCGCACGGTGTGATTCTGCTGCGCTGCGGAGTTCTGCCGTTGCGCTGCGGGATTTTTCGCACCGCCGTTATTCGGACTTTGCCGAGCCTGCGTCGGTATTCGCAGCGTCGCCCGCTTCGGCTGTATCCTCCGTCGGAGCTGCGCCGGTCGCCTCGGTTGCTGTCGCATCTGCCGTCGCTGTGTCTGCGGTATTCGCCGTCGCAGCCGTCTGTGCAGCGTCTGCGGTTGTTTCGGGCTCGCAATGGTCGAAGGAAAGCTCCTGATCGAGCCCCGCCTTATGTCTTGCGTCCGCATGTGTCATTATATAGATATTCGAGAGCAGTATCAGCAGGCTGACAACGAGTATCAATATCATGCCGAACATGCTCTCGCGCGTAAAGAGAAGCGCGGAAAGTCCGAGCATGCCGCTGATAGCGTAGAGGATGTGCACCGACTGCTTCTGATTGAAGCCGAGGTCTATAAGCCTGTGATGGATATGACCGCGGTCCGCATGCCAGGGTGCCTGACCGTGCAGCAGACGGCGGAATACCGCGAATATCGTGTCGAAAAGCGGCAGGCCGAATATCGACATGGGGATAAGGAACGACAGGGTCGCATGGACCTTGAACACTCCGCTGATCGAGATGACCGACATGGTATAGCCGAGGAACATCGCGCCCGTATCGCCGATGAATATCTTTGCCGGATTGGAGTTATAGGGCAGGAAGCCGAGGCACGAGCCCGCAAGAATGGCACACAGCAGCACCGAGTTGAGCGACTGACCGAAGGTCAGCGTAACGAGCAGCAGCGAGAAGGAGCAGATAGCGGAAACGCCGCAGGAAAGACCGTCGAGCCCGTCGATGAGGTTGACGGCGTTAGTTACGAGCAATATCCACAGCAGCGTTATCGGCTTGCTCCACATACCGAGCTCAAATGTCTGACCGCCGACGGAGAAAAAGTCGATGGTGACTCCTTCCATTATCGGAAAGACCGCTGCGATGAGCTGGATTATCAGCTTTGCGTACGGCTTGATGCGGAAAACGTCGTCTATCATACCGATAATGACTATCATAAGTCCGCCGAGCAGCAGCGAAAGCAGCACGGGGGTCATCTCACAATAGACGAGCGCAGAAACGACAAAAGCGACGAAAACGGCAATACCGCCGAGTCGCGGAATGGGCTTTTTATGCATTCGCCTGCCGTCGGTAGGTACGTCGACCGCGCCGATCTTGTAGGCGATGAAGCTCGCCGTGGGCGTACATGTAAACGAGATAAGCGCGGAGCAGATCAGCGCCGTCAGCACGGGGAGCAATATAGTATTCAGATCCATAAAGTTTCCTCAAAAATCACGCCTGTCAGCCTGTTGCACGGCATCAGAGCTGAACAAAGCCTGTCTTTTTATATACCTTTCTCATTGTTTTGCGGGCAACAGCGGATGCAGCCTCTGCACCCTCGCGCATTATCTGCTCGAGATATGCCTTGTCGGCTATAAGCCTTGTGTACTCGCTCCGGAGCGGTGTGAGAGCGTCGGCGACAGCCTCGCCTACGGCAAGCTTGAAATCGCCGTAGCCCTTGCCCTCGAACTCGCGCTCTATCTCATCGTTTTCCTTACCCGTGATGGCGGAGTAGATGTTCATCAGATTGCAGATGCCCTCCTTGCCCTCGGCAAAGCGCACCTCGGAGCCCGAATCGGTCACCGCGCGGCGGAACTTACGGATTATATCGTCGCGCCCGTCGAGAATGGCGACGTAAGCGCCGGCGTTCTCGTCCGATTTGCTCATCTTCTTGGTCGGGTCGAGCAGGCTCATTACCCGCTTGCCCGTCTCGGGAATGTACGGCTCGGGCACCGTGAAGGTATCGCCGTAGAGCGAATTGAAGCGCTCCGCGATATCGCGCGTCAGCTCTACATGCTGCTTCTGGTCCTGACCTACGGGAACAAGCGCCGCCTGATACAGCAGTATGTCGGCAGCCATAAGGGTCGGGTAGGTGAACAGACCTGCGTTTATATTGTTTCCGTGTTTTGCACTTTTATCCTTAAACTGCGTCATTCTCGACAGCTCGCCGAACATGGTATTACAGTTGAGCACCCATGCGAGCTCCGCATGCGCGGGAACGTGGCTCTGCACGAATATCGTGCTCTTTTTCGGGTCGATGCCCGCAGCGAGGTAGACCGCAAGCGCCTCATAGGTATGGCGGCGCAGGTCGGCGGGCACCTGACGTACGGTGATGGCGTGCATGTTGACTACGCAGTAGATGCACTCGTAGTCATCCTGCAGACCGACCCAGTTTTTCAGCGCGCCGAGATAGTTTCCGATGGTCAGTATGCCGCTCGGCTGTATGCCGGAGAAAATTCTCTTTTTTGCTTCTTCCATAATAAAAACTCTTTCTTTAAACAAATAAAAAATCGATAAAAACAAAATCAGACGGTATCCGATAAAACCCGATAAAATCCGATAAAATCCGAAAGCTTCCGATAGGGTTCGAAAAAATCGCTGAGACCCGAATGTCGGGCATCAGCCCACTGCGAGCAGCTCGCGCGATACGCGGGCGAGTATTTCTACGCCCCGTTCTATCTGCTCATCCGACGGTGTCGAATAGTTAAGGCGCACGGAATGCGACACACCGCCCTGTACCGAGCAGAAGGCGCTTCCCGGAACGACCGCGACCTTTTCCTCAAGCAGACGCGCGGTCAGCGCCGTGATGTCGACCTCTTCGGGGTAGGTGCACCAGAGGAACAGTCCGCCTTCGGGGCGGGTGTAGGTGACCTGCTTCGGCATGCTGCGGTCGAGGCAGGAGAGCATCAGCGCGCACTTTCTACCGTACAGCTGCGCAGCCGAGCGGATGTGCTCGTCCATCGTGCCGCTCTGCATGAATGCATGGGCAATCAGCTGCGTGAGCATGGGGGTGTGAACGTCCTCTACCTGCTTTGCCACCACCATCTTTGAGATGACCGCGCGGGCCGCCTGAACGTAGCCTACGCGGATACCGGGGGCAAGTATCTTAGAGAAGGAGCTGCAGTAGATTACCGCGCCCTCCGCGTCGATGCTCTTTATCGTATCGACGCCGCTGCCGGCAAAGCGCAGCTCGCCGTAAGGGTTGTCCTCTATCAGCATTATGCCGCGGCGGCATGCGACCTCGTATATCGCGCGGCGCTTCTCCGCGCTCATGGTTATCCCGCTCGGGTTCTGGAAGGTCGGGATGAGATACGCGAGCCTTGCGCCCGTGCGCACCGCCTCCTCCTCGAATGCCGCGACGTTTATGCCGTCCGCATCCATCGGAACACCGACGGGCACCGCGCCGAGCGAGCGGAAGGAGTTCAGTGCGCCGATAAAGCTCGGCTCCTCGCAGAGCACCGCGTCGCCGGGGTTGCACAGCGCCTTGCATGCAAGCTCAATGCCCTGCTCGCCGCCCGTGGTAACTATAACGTCATTTCCGTCCGCGCAGTGACCGAAACGCTCGGTCAGCCGTGCTTCGATCGCGCGGCGCAGCGGGGTATAGCCCTCAGTCGTGCCGTATTGCAGCGCTTCGATAGGCTGCTCCTCCAGTATGCGCGCGCATTCGCGGCGCACAAGCCCGACGGGAAATGCCTCAGGCGAGGGGTTTCCCGCCGCAAAGGCTATCATCTCGGGGTCGCCGAGACTCTTGAATATCTCGCGTATAGCCGACGGGCGAAGCTCTGCGAGACTGTCCGAAAAAACATATTTCATTGCCCTTTTCTCTTTTCTGTATGTCATGCTGCGCGGCCTTGCGCTGCACGGTTTTGCGATGCGCGGCTGCTTGCATTGATGCGGGCGTGTATACGATGCTGCCGCGGCGTGCGGAATACCGCGCGACAATATCGCGTAACAATACCGCGTGACACGACCGTGTGCAGCTCCGTTCTGCCGTCGAGGCACAAAAAAGCATGACGAAAAACGGGGTCACCGACCTCATTTTAAGATATTATATCACATGCCGTATAAATTTTCAAGAATAACATATTAATTTTCGTCCTACTAACTTGAATAAAGGAAAGCAATATGGTATAATCCTATTGTAAAATGGGTTTTTGTTTATATGCGGAGGCGTGCGCCGAACGTAGATTACCGTTTCGATGTGCGTCCGTGCGGATATCGGCACCGCGTCGGTCTGCCGCGGTTCGTGTCGGGCTTTGCGTAGAGGCAGCCGACGTGCATCACATATCGATGCTGTCGCGTGCGTGCGGCGCTCCCGCCGACTGCGGGCGCTGACCGAGCACCGCCTCTGACCGAACTGCCGCCGCATAACGGCGTTCCCCGAAGCAAAGGAAATTATTATGAGCAGCTACGAAGAATATCTCGAAACACACAGCGGGCGTAAGCCGCGGGGCTGTCTGCGCGTATTCGGACGGGCATTTCTTGCCCTGACACTCGGACTAATCGTGTTTATGATCGCTTTTGTCCTTTTCCGCTCGTATGAGCAGGAGCCGCACGGCGAGCTTGCACGCTTTTTATGGACCGAGCGGACGGCGGCGCTCGCTTCGTCTGACGGAACGACCGAGGCGCAGAGCATCGAGCCGCAGGTGAACTATACCCCCGACAAGTATTTTCTCGTATACAACGTCGTGCGCGTCCCCGCATCGGGCGAGCTGCAGCTGACCGTATCGTACAATCTCAACCGTCTCGGACGCGAGGCGAGCGAGAGGGGCACCGACAGCTCCGCATACCTTTCCGAGGAGGAGCTTCCGTTCATCTTCGTGCTCTACGACAGCGACGGAAAGATATACGACGAGTTCGATTATCTGCTGCAGGTCAAGCATTTTCACGGCTTTGCCCGCCTCTCATTCGGCGGCATCCCCGAGCAGGCGGAGGGTCTGTCGCTCGCGGTATTCCGCCGCGAGGACGCGGAGCGGGTCGGTACATCCGTCATCGGCAACGGCGACGGCGCGCTCGTCCCGTGGCAGGAGCTTGTTATACTGAACGACAGCGCGACAGTCAAGGACTATGAGTTCGACAAGGATGAGCTCTGCACGGGTCAGCCGACCGCCGGGCTTGCACATGAGGCGGATGCGGTCGAGGCAAAGCGCGTTCTCCGCAGCGCGGAAACCGAGGACGGCAGTGCGCACCCCGACGACATGACCCCCGACGAGACCGAGTCCGAGAACGCTCCGCTCGCGAGCGAGACGACCGGCGGGCAGGAGTAAAACGTACCCGCATCGCGGTTTAAGCGTCCGAGCTGCCGTTCGGCAAAACATCCGGCAAGCATTCAAGTAACATTCGGGAAAGGAGCTCCCCGCGCGGGAGCACGGTCGAATATAAGTGATATTGAACCCTAAGGAAACAACAATAGCCTACCGCTGCCCGCACTGCGGGGAGACGGTACTCGGGATAGCCGGCGCATTCGCGGTAGCGGGTCACAGGCTCGTTCTCCGCTGCGCCGGCTGCGGAGAGACCGCAATGACCCTGACCTCTCAGGCGGGCAAGATAAGCATAGACGTGCCCTGCACCGTCTGCCCCGGCAATCATACCTACACTCTCGGCGAGGATATATTTTTCGGCAGACCGCTGACCGAGCTTGCGTGCAAGTATACGGGGCTCGGCATCTGCTTTATCGGAAATCGTGAGTCGGTCTGCGATGCCGCAAAGGCTTCCGACGAAAAGCTCGGCATGCTCATGGAGCAGATAGGAGCACAGTCGCTGTCGCAGCTGCGCGGTGAGAGCGAATCGGACGGCGACGGGGTCGGTCGGCAGGACGACGCACAGACCTTTGACATCGTCAATTTCATACTCACCGAGCTTGAGGAGGAGCACAAGATAACATGTCACTGCTCCCCCGATACGCCGCATGATTATAAGTTTGATCTCGTCGGCAAGGAGCACGACACCGTTCTCATCTACTGCGACGAGTGTCAGGCGAGCAAGGCGATAAAGATAGGCGACCCAATCGCCGCAAACGCATTTCTGCACACCGATCATATTACGCTTGAGTAGGGGGTACGCGGTCGGCGCGTGAGAATCAGTGAAAGGACGCTCCGCATGCGGGGCGAGGTGATATTATGGTATACGTTTTTCTTGCAGACGGATTTGAGGAGATAGAGGCGCTTTGTCCCATAGACATCATGCGCCGCGCGGGAATAGAGGTCCGCACGGTCGCGATAGGTACGCGCCGCGAGGTTCACGGGGCGCACAATATTCCCGTGCTCGCGGACATGCTGTTCTCCGAGCTGCATATCGAAGGCGCGCCCGAGCTGCTGATGCTGCCGGGCGGAATGCCGGGGGCTGCGCATCTGCGCGAGCACGACGGGCTCTGCACGCTGCTCAAAACGGCAGCCGCTGCGGGCAGCAGGCTTGCGGCGATATGTGCGGCACCGTTCATTCTCGGCGAGCTCGGCTTGCTCAAGGGGCGCGAGGCGACCTGCTATCCCGGCTTTGAGGACAGGCTGCACGGCGCAAAGCTCTCCGCCCGCGGTGTGGTCACCGACGGCAGTGTTACAACGGCTACGGGAATGGGCGTTTCGATACAATTCGCGCTTGAGCTCGTGCGTCTGCTGCGCGGAGCAGAGGCAGCCGACAGAATAGCATCGGGAATCAGATTCGGCATCTGATGCCGAACGGGCGCGTCGGTTCATACAGGTATAATCCCGCCGACCGCATGTATCGCTCCGGGCGGGCATACATAATATCGGTGGCACGGCAGCGGGGAAACATATTGATTCGGACGGGGTGACGGGCATGACAGATAAGGTCGGCGGCATAACAGACAAAAAGGCACTCCGCCGCAGGCTTATCGCGGCGCGTGACGGCATATCGCCCGAGCGGCACGCCGAGCTTTCGGCGGCGATCTGCCGCGGGATACTTTCGCTGCCCGAATATGCTGCATGCGACACGCTGATCGGCTACTGCCCCGTAGGCAGCGAGTGGGACATACGTCCCGTTCTGCACGATGCGGCGGCGAGCGGACGAAGGGTAGTGCTTCCGCGCTGCGACCGCGCATCGCATACTATGACCTTTCATCTCGTCACGTCGGAGGAAGATATCGAGTCGGGCGAGTACGGTATCCCCGCCCCGCGAGAGTGCTGCACGCCGTTTGCGTGCGGTGCTTGCGACTCGAGCGTTTCTGCGGACGCGGGCGGCGCGGCGCTCTGTCTTGTTCCTGCGCTCGCGCTCGACGGCAGCGGCAGAAGGATAGGCTACGGCGGAGGCTACTACGACCGTTTTCTCCCGTCGTTTGCGGGGACAGCCGCAGTGCCGATAGCAGCGGATTTCACCGACATCGCACTGCCGACCGAGGAACACGATTTTGCCGTATCGCTCGCTGTGACCGAGCGCGGTGTTGTACGCTTCCGCAGCGGGCAAACAGATATAAGCAAGAGGAAGATAAATGCTCAGTGATCGTATAAAGAAATTCGGATTACAATCGAATACGGAGCAGCAGGACGAGGATACCCGCGCGGCGCAGGCGGGCGCACCGACCGCAGACAATGCGGAATCGGACGGTGCAGCGTCGGACGGAACAGAGCCGACGGCACGGCAGACGGATTCCGCCGAGAATGCGACCGAGCAGGCAAAGCAGGTGCTGCGAGAGGCATTTAAACGTGCCGAAGCGGAGCGCAGCGACGCGGCTGAGCAGTATGTGGCGCAAAAGCTCGATGGGTCGATACACCGTCCCGCACCGCGAGTACATCCCGCAGGCAGCGACGGGGCAGACGGCGCGGACGACTCTGACGCAGAGGATACCGACGACGGCGATATCCCGCTGCTGCTGCGCTACTCCGCGAGCCTCGAAAATCTGCGCGGGTCGATCGCGAGAACGGAGCATACTGCACACGGCGGGAAGCCGGACAGCGACGCCGACGGAGCATACGACGATACGGACAATGCATACGACGATACGGACAACGACGCGGACGATGCGAATGACGCGGACGGCGAACACTGCGACGAAGCAGACCCGACAGCGCGGGGAGGTACCGAACATGTCGGTGCGGTCGGCTCCGACAGCGACGGCTCCGACAGCGGTGAGCTGAGCGGAGTGCTTGCGGCACTCGGTATATCCCCCGAGTCGGTCAAGACCGACGACGGAGAGTCGGGCATCGCGCGTTTCGCTGCCGGCAGCTCTGCCGGCATTGTTTCCGCCGACGGAGAGCAAAGCAACGGAAACGGTGACGTACCGGAGACCGATACCGAAACGGACGGCGCAGAGCCGAAGCCGAGCGGCGTATTTAATTTCGGCGGCGCGTTTTCCGTATTCGGCGGGAGAGCGTCGGCAGCATCCGACGGCGCATCAAAAAGTGCATCAGACAGTGTATCAATCGGCGCGTCGGACACAACGTGCGGCGCAAGCGGCGTGCGCGGCGCACGTGCCGAAAAAAAGCCGCTGCTGAAAACGAAAGCCTCCACATACGCCCCGCTGCTTGCGGCGGTCATACAGCTGCTGCTCATAATCGCATCGCGCATCAACATAGCATCGCTGCGCGAACGCGGAAACATATATCTTTCGGTAGTCGTGATACAGCTGCTGATATACGTGCTTCCCGGCATCTTCTACTTCAAGCTGCGGCGAGAGGGCTCTATCGACCGTCTCGATCTCAAGCCGACCCCGCCCGACCGTATATACATAGCGGTGCTTGCGGCGCTGCTGCTGTTTATCATCTCATCCGGCTTCAAGCTTGCATATCTCGGAATGGGAATATACGAGTCGCGCTTTGCGCAATATGCGTCATACATCAATATTTCGACCTTCTCCGACCCGGGAGACATACTGTACATGGTAATCACCTTCGTGCTGATACCCGCCGTCTGTGAGGAGCTTATCTACCGCTCGGTCATATTCGGCGAATATATGCGCGACGGCTACGGAACGGTCATCGCCGCCGCAGCAAGCACGGTGCTCTACGCGCTGCTCCATACGGGGCTGCAGCGGCTTCCGCTCTACCTTATCATCGGAGCGATGCTCTGCATCGTAGTGCGTATAACGGGCTCGGTGCTGATGTCGATGGTGACAAGCGTCGTGTTCGGGCTGTGCGATGTATTTACCGAAAACTACATCTCGGCGCTCGCTCATTCGGATTACAAGGCGCTCGTGGTCTTTACGGTCATATCGCTGTTTTTGCTGTTCGCGGTGCTCTTCTTCGCGGAGGCGGAGCGGCTGTATTTCGTGCTCGGCACATCGGGCGAGAAGCCGCCCGCGCGCAGCATGCGTGAGGGTGATATAAAGCAGCTGCTGCGTTCGGCGATGCTCTCTCCGACCGTTATCGTCTGCGCCGCCGTCTATGCGGTGGGCATAGTCATTTCGCTGATATAAATACGTCAACATCGTAAATATAGGATTTGAAGGAAGATTCTATGGATAATAACAATTCACCGAGAAAAAACACCGAGGGCGACGATCTCTTCCTCGACATAGCGAGAGCGCGTCACGAAAATGCCGCACATCTCCGTGAGGAGGCGACACGTCAGATTCCCATCGTCCGACAGGACGCGGGAAAGACCGCACAGACGGGTAAAAAGTCGTCTGCTGCGGGCTCGGGCAGGCGGACCGCCGTCTCTCCCGGGGGAACACGCGGCAGAAGCGCGGCAGCGGGAGCAAGGTCCCGCGCGGCAGCACCCGGGCAGACCGCAGGCGAACGTGCACTGCAGTCTGCGGCAGCTGCATCGGCTTCCGTGCCGACCTCGGCTCAGGGCAGGACCCCGACTCCGGGCACGGCAGGGGCTGCATCGACGACGTCATTCGTCACGGTACAGCGCACCCCCGCACGCCCCGACGGCGCGACCCGAGTTATTCCCCGCATCGAGCAGCCCGGCGGCACCGCCACAAGGGGTGCGGGAGCGTCAGGCGCAAGAAACGGCGCTGCGGGCGCAAGGTCGGGCGGAGCTTCGGCAGCATCTGCAGCGCGCGGCGGCGCGGCACGCATGGGCGCAAACGGCGCTCGTCCGCAGACATCGGCTGCCCGCGGCGGGAAACGCCGCGGGCGCGGTAAGGATAAGGAGTACGGCGGAACCGCGTTCTCAAGCGTCGTCAAGGCGATGATATACATCGCCGCCGTGTTCGTTATCGGCGGTCTGCTCGGCTACTACGGCGTCGTTATCGGAAACGACGTATTCGCGCTCGTAAAGAGCACCGACGAGATCACCGTCACCATCCCCGACGGGCTGACCACTGCAGAGCTCGGTGACGCGCTGAAGGATGCGGGCGTCATACGCTTCCCTGGTATCTTCTCGCTCTACGGCAATCTGCGTCATGATTCAAAGCCGTATATCGCGGGCGAGTATGTCGTCTCGCCGAGCATGAATTTCGATCAGCTGCGCAGCGCCTTTCATGAAAAGGTACCCGAGGCGACCATCATTTCGATAACCATCCCCGAGGGCTACACCACCGACGAGATAATCGACCTGTTCATTGAGAACGGCATCGGAACGCGCGAAAAGTTCGTCGACGCGATACAGAACTACGACTTTGAGGGCTATTGGTTCCTCGATGAGCTCGAGACGAAGGAGGGCAGACGCTACCGTCTTGACGGCTATCTCTACCCCGACACCTACTACTTCTATACCACCGCGAGCGAGGTCTCGGTCATTTATAAGCTGCTCGACCGCTTTGACGAGATTTTCCCCGACGCATATAAGGATGCGGTAAAGGAGCGCGGCTTCACCGTCGACGAGGTAGTAACGCTTGCCTCTATGGTTCAGAAGGAGGCAAAATACGAGTCCGAGTTCGGTTGGATATCCTCGGTATTCAACAACCGTCTCGCTCACCCGAACTACGAGACGCAGGGCTATCTTAACTCGGATGCGACCACCCTCTACGGTCTCGACGACGATAAGGGCTTTGTTACGGGCGAGGATAACGAGAAGGACGGGCCCTATAACACCTATACGCGCAAGGGACTGCCCATAGGTCCTATCGCAAACCCGAGCTATAGTGCGATAACCTGGGCGCTCTACCCCGCAGAGACAGATTATTACTACTTCGTTGCTAAGAAGGACGGCTATAACCTCTTTGCCAAGACCGCTGCGGAGCATGCACAGAACAAGGCGGAGGCACTCAGCGACCAATAACGGGGAGGTTAAATCGTCCGGACCGAAAAAGCGAAAACAAGCTATGATAATTGATTTTCAGTATATTCAGCTTTGCGGATAAATGGGTCGGAATCCTGACGGATTCCTGCATGAAGTTTTATGTTTTCGCTTTTTCTACCGCCGAAAATCGCCTCTGCCGTACGCCGGTACGGCGACGTGACGATTTTCGACGCTTCTGCATCTTTTTATCGCTCCCCAAGCCCCTTGTAAAACCAAGGCGGCACAAATATATAAGGTTCTCAGGGATACGAAAAAGCACAGAACCGAAAAACTCTACGGTACTTGAATTCAGCTTAAATTTAATGTGGGAGAAGCTGTGGATGTGAAAGTCTCCCTCATTTGCATGTGAAAGGAAAGAGTCTTGAATACCTCAGCTCCGATACGACCTACAAATGCGCCGCGCACGGCAGACCCGTCGCGGCAGATTAAGACAAATAAGAAGAAGCGACGCATGCGCCCGTCGACGGTCATTGCGCGCGTGCTCATCGTGTTTGCGGTAACGCTGCTGCTTATCGTTATCGCGCTCTACGGCGTGATGCTCATACTGACGCACGGCCCGTCCGAATCGGCAAAGCGGCTGTTTGTCATGAGCGTTAAGGAGACGAGCGCGGGCGGATTTCTCGCCGACATGTGTCTCTCGCGTGACGAGATAGATTCTATACTCGCGGAGAAGGCTGCGGCGGTCGACAGGATGCAGAATGCCGAGCTGAATACCGATCTTATCACCATAGGCGGAGACAAGAAGGACGGCGATGCCGCGCCCGACGGTGACGCAGACAACACCGACAGCTCGGATACATCGCCCGCAGCGGAGGTCGTCGCACAGGGCGACGGCATACGTGTGGAGAAGGTGGGCGGCGGTACATACAACGGAGTTATGATGATAGTCGACGACCCGCACCGCGTTTTTGTCGGCATACCCGATGCTTACGGCGAGAACGAAAAGGGGCTGTCGCTCAAGCGGCTTATCGAGAAATACGGCGCGATAGGCGGCACGAACGCGGGCGGCTTTGACGACCCCGGCGGAATGGGCAACGGCGGCATACCGAAAGGCGCGGTCATAAAGGACGGCGAGCTGAAATTCGGCAGTATGAACGGCTCGTACAGCATGGTCGGAATAGATGACGGCGGCATTCTGCACGTCGGAAACATGTCCCCGCGCGCGGCGCTCGATGCCGGTGTACGCGATGCCGTATGCTTCGGTCCCGCGCTGATAATCAACGGTACTCCCTGCAATGCAAACGGAAGTCTGAGCGGCGGCTTTAATCCGCGCACCGCGATAGGGCAGCGCTCGGACGGTGCGGTGCTTATGCTTGTTATCAACGGGCGCTCGATAGGCTCGCTCGGTGCGACGCTCGACGACCTTGTCAGTGTCATGCTCGATTACGGCGCGGTAAACGCCTCGAATCTCGACGGCGGTGCGTCGTCGCTTATGATGTACGACGGCGAAACGATGAATAATTCAGCTTACGTTTACGGTGAGCGCGTGCTCCCGAACGCGATACTTGTAAAGTGAGGGCGGCAATGGAAAACGAAAATAAGGATAGGATAACGCCGACCCCCGATGCTCCGTCCGAACGATCGCTGCCGCGGCGCGATGCTGCGGCGAATGGGGACAATACATCTGCTGCGCAGCGCAGTATCCCGAAGATATTGAATACGGGGGCACGACAGCCCGAATCAAGCGGTGCGCGTCAGGCGACAACGAATGCAGCGCGTCAGGGCGTGCCGAACGGTACTCGTCAGACTGCAACGAATGCGGCACGTCAGAATATGCCGAACGCAACTTGTCAGGCATCGTCAAACGCTGCACAGCGGACGGCGCAGAGCGGTGGACGGCAATCTCCGAACGGTGTGCGTCAGGCAGAGCACGGCGCAGCGCGTCAGAACGCACGTTCCGATTCGGGGGCAGCATCCCGACGCAGCGCACAGACTGTGGCGGCGCGCTCCGACAAGGCGAACGAGAGCGGGGTCAGGCCCGTTGACGTGTCGACCCTGCGTCGGAAAAGGAGCGGCTTTTTCAGAGGGCTGCGTATCTACATAATTATCGCGCTTGCCGTGATTGCGGTAGGGCTGGGTGTGTTTTATGCATTTATGTCCGCCTTTGAATACACCCGCGCGGAGAATCGGATTAAAGATTATTTTTCCTCGCTTGACGGCTCTGCGGTATACCCGCTCATCTCTGAGCGCCGCGGCGCAGATGAAGAAAATGCTGCGGCACTTGCCGCCGACCTGTCGGCTGCGGCTGACATGCTCTCGTGCGCGCGTACGGGCGGTACGGGCGACGACGGCTCGCTGACATACGGCGTTACAAACGGCGGAAAGACAATAGCGCTTGTCACGATAGCACCGAGCGGGGAGGTCCGTTTCGGACTCGACGTATATTCGGTCACGTCATGTCGGCTCGCCGACAGCTATGCGTCGGAGGTCCTTCCGACCTACTACAGTGCCGTGATCTACGCCCCGTCGTCGGGCACGGTGACGCTGTGCGGTGAGGAGCTTGACCGCGCGCAGGCGGAGCAGGGGAATGTATATCCCATTCTCGACGGGCTTTCCGCATATGAGGGCGGAGACGACCGCGAGCTTATCTATCGTGTCGACGATCTTACCGAGCAGCCGAGCGCGCAGTACCGCGACAGCGCGGGTGCGGTCTTTGAGGGCAGCTTTGACTCGGACGGCGTATGCCGATTCGACGGTGTCGGAAGCGCCCCGCTCGCAGTGAACTGCACGCAGACGGTCGAGAATTTCATAAAGACCTACGTTACATACACCGCCGCGGGATATACCGACGGCAGCATGGCTAAATTCGAGGCGACCCGTGCGCTGACGGCGCGCGGCTCCGAGGCGTATGACGATATTACCGCTTCCCGTTTCAGCTTCGCGCAGAATATCCCGTGTACGGTAAAGAGCCTTGATATCACGTCGTATGACTATTTCGCTCACGGAGAAGGTATGTTCTCGTGTAAGGTCGATTTTACGGCGGAGATGAAAAATTTCGGTCAAAAGACCGATACGGTCAAGGGTGCAGAGCTTGTGTTTGCACGGCAGGGCGACGCTGAATACCTCCTTGTCAGAATGCGTTTGGGAGGCTAAAATTGTCCGGACCGAAAAAGCGAAAACAGAAGTGCATAACCGATTTTTGGTACAATCAACTTTGCAAATAATTAGGTCGGAATCCTAACGGATTCCTGCTTGGAATTCAATGTTTTCGCTTTTTCTGCGCACGATTTCGCCGCGCGACGTACGATAGTACGCCTTGCGCGACGAAATCGAACACTCCAAACGATTTTATCTCTCCCCTATGCGGGGAGGCTAAATAAAGCATAGACCAAACGGATAAAAGTTTTATTTGAACTTTCATTCGGTACAAATATATCAATCATATCAATCTGAAAACAGAAACGGAAATATATTATGACAGCACTTATAGAAGCCGTGACGGCGTGGGATGCGTCGGTCATCACGGCGATATCCGAGAATGTGAGCAGCGCATTTCTCACAACCTTCTTTCGCATTGTGACCCTGCTCGGTGAGGGCGGGATATTCTGGATAGCCGCTGCGGTCGTTCTGCTCTTCTTCAAAAAGACCCGTCGCTGCGGCATCTGCATCGGCGCATCGCTGCTGATAGGCGTTATAATCGGCAACGGCATTATCAAGAATGTTGTGGCGCGACCGCGCCCGTACGATGCCATCGCAGGGATAGAGTCGGTCGTGTCGCATCTGTCCGACTATTCGTTCCCGTCGGGACATTCGCTCTGCTGCTTTGAGGCGGCGACGGCGCTTGCGATGAACCGCACGCGGTGGGCTATACCCGCTTACGTTGCGGCGGTGCTCGTCGCGGTGTCGCGGCTGTTCCTTTTCGTCCATTACCCGACCGACGTTATCTGCGGCGCACTGCTCGGAATTCTTTTCGGCGTGCTCGGCTCGCTCGCGGCGGGCGCGATATACGACCGTGTCTGCGAGAATATCGCGGCAAACAAGAAAACACCCGCTTGAGCGGCAACGGAGGATAGCATATGTGCGGAATCGCAGGCTTTACGGGAATGCTTGAAGCACGGCGGGAGATAATCTCCCGCATGATGGACCGCATAGTACATCGCGGACCCGATATGTCGGGCGATTATCTCGGAGAGGGAATAACGCTCGGCTTCAGACGCTTGAGCATAATAGACCTGTCGGAAGCGGGACGCCAGCCCATGACGAGCTCGGACGGCAGATATACCGTTATTTTCAATGGCGAGATATATAATTACAGGGATATAAAAGCGCAGCTTTCGGCACGCGGGCACACCTTTCATTCGGAGACCGATACAGAGGCGCTTCTCCACGCATACATGGAGTACGGCAGGGAAATGCTCGACCGGCTGCGCGGAATGTTCTCGTTCGCCGTGTGGGACGAGGCGGAGCATTCGCTCTTCTGCGCGCGCGACTGTTTCGGAATAAAGCCGTTCTACTACTACCCGATGTCGGACGGCGGGCTGATATTCGGCTCGGAGATAAAGAGCTTTCTCGAGCACCCCGACTTTGACAAGCGGCTCAATCCCCGCAGTCTGCGCCCGTATCTTACCTTTCAGTATTCGTCTGAAAATGAGACCTTCTTTGAGGGTGTATACAAGCTCCCGCCCGCGCACTGGCTGTTCTGGAAGGACGGCAGACTCGAGACGGGGCGCTACTGGGAGACCGATTTCATCCCCGACAGAACAAAAAGCCTTGACGAGTGGATAGAGCTCGTCGACAACACCGTTTGTGAGTCGGTATCGGCTCACAGAATAGCCGATGTCAAGGTCGGCGCGTTCCTTTCGGGCGGCGTAGATTCGAGCTATATAACGGCGGCTATGCGCCCCGAGCTCACCTTCTCGGTCGGCTACGATTACGAAAAGTTCGACGAGACCTGCTATGCGCGCGAGCTGTCAGACCTGCTCGGCATCCGCAATATCAGCCGCACGCTGACAGCGGAGGAGTGCATGGAAAGTCTCCCGACGATACAGTATCATATGGATGAGCCGCAGTCTAACCCGTCGTCGGTGCCGCTGTATTTTCTTGCCAAGCTCGCGCGGGAGCATGTTACCGTCGTTCTTTCGGGAGAGGGCTCGGATGAGATTTTCGCGGGCTACGACTGGTATCGTGACGCACCGCTCATGCAGCGCTATAAGCATCTGCCGCGCGGGATAAGAATTGCCGCAGCGAGCGTTGCAAGGCATCTGCCATACTTTAAGGGTCACGACTTCATTATCCGCAGCAGCGGCAGACCCGAGGACTATTTCATCGGTCAGGCGATGGTGTACAGCGAGCGCGAAGCCCCCTCATATCTTGCGCCCGATTACCGCATAGGCAGAACGCCGCGCGAGATAACGGCGGATATATACAAGAATGTAGCTTCAGCCGATGAGCTGACTAAAAAGCAGTATCTCGATATGAAGCTCTGGCTGCCCGGCGACATACTGCTCAAGGCGGATAAGATGAGCATGGCGCACTCGCTCGAGCTGCGCGTTCCGTTTCTCGACCGCCGCGTTATGGAGCTCGCGGAGCGGATACCCGCAGACTACCGCATAAAGGACGGCATTACGAAGTATGTGCTGCGTCAGGCTGCAAACCGCACGATACCCGACGATTGGGCAAACCGCCCGAAGGTCGGATTCCCCGTACCGATACGCTACTGGTTCCGCGAGGAGCGGTATTATAAGCTCGCGCGCGACTACTTTACCTCACCCGAGGCACGTCAGTTCTTCGACAGCGACGCGCTTGTATGCCTGCTCGACGAGCATAAGCAGGGCACGTCGAATAACGGCAGAAAGATATGGACCGCGCTCGTATTCCTGATATGGTACGAGCAGTTCTTTCTCCGCCGCTGATAGGGAGCATTCTTCTGAAAATTTAAAAGGAAGCGATTATATGGCAAAAAGAAATACAGAGCCCGCACTCCGCGGGGTGAAGATAACCCCCGTTCTGCTTGGCGCAGACCTCAACTGCTACAACGTTGCCCGCGCCTTTCACGAAGCGTACGGCGTTCGCAGTTATGCTTTCGGCAGATATAAGCTCGGAAACACCGAGTACTGCCGTATCGTCAGATTCCGCACCGTGCCCGATATTGATGACCCCGAGGTGCTTTTGAAAATACTCGAGGAGTTTGCGCAGCGGCATGCGGGTGAAAAGCTGATACTCATGGGCTGCACCGACGATTATGCCACACTTATCATTAAATATCAGAAGCAGCTAGGCGAGCACTATATAATCTCCTGCCCCGACGAGGCGCTGACCGAGGATATCACGCTCAAGGCGCGCTTTTACGAGTACTGCGAGCGCTACGGTATCCCCTATCCGTGCACGGTGGTGCTCTCAAAGGGCGATGCTGTCGACACAGCCGACCTTTCGTATCCCGTTATAATAAAGCCCTCGAGCAGCGTTCTGTATTGGAAGTACCCGTTCGACGGGATGCAGAAGGTCTACCGCGCGCATTCGCAGCGTGAGGCGGAGTCTATCGTTTCCGCTATCTATGCATCCGGCTATCCCGACAAGATAATCGTTCAGGATACCATACCGGGCGACGACTCGCAGATGTATACGCTCACCGCGTACTCCGGCTCGGATTCAAAGGTGCGCATGCTCTGTCTCGGTCACGTGCTGCTCGAAGAGCACACGCCGAAGGGAATGGGCAATCATGCGGCGATTCTTACCGACTACAACCGCCCGCTGATGGAGAAGCTGAAAAAGTTCCTCGAGGATATCGGCTATCGCGGCTTTGCAAACTTTGATATAAAGCTCGACAGCCGCGACGGCGAGTTCAAGCTGTTCGAGGTGAATGTCCGTCAGGGCAGGAGCAACTACTATCTCACCGCGTCGGGCTGCAATCCCGCCCGCCTTATAGTAGAGGATAAGCTGCTCGGAAAGAGCGGGGAGTGCGTTTTCTGCGAGGAAAAGGCATACTGGAGCTATCTGCCGCTCAAGCTTGTGCTGCGCTATGCGACCGTCTCGGAGCGTGAACAGATATTTCGCTGCCGCGCGGAGGGCAAGGCATTTTCATCGATGCACTATCGACCCGATACCTTTCTCAATCCGCTGCGCATGCTCTATGTCTCGACGCACGAGCGCCACCAGATAAAGAAATTCGAGCGCTATTACCCCGTCTCGGGCGTTGAGCGCTATAACAAGTAAACCGTCGGCGGTCGGTCGATTTTTTTCGCCTCGTGACCGCAGTGTCATGGGCGGAGCGGAAAGGAAGTACGGAATATGAAGCTGAGCAGGCTGCTTGACGGCTGTGATGTCACTTTATACGCGGGGGGCGCTGCGGCTGTATCCCGCTCGGCGGATATCGAGATAACCTCGCTTACAACGGATTCGCGCACGGCGCGCCGAGACAGTCTTTTTGTCTGCATATCAGGGACAAGGAGCGACGGTCACGATTTTGCGGCGAGCGCATACGAGAGCGGCTGTCGCTGTTTTCTTGCCGAGCGCCCGCTCGAGCTTGCGTCGGATGCGAGCGTTGTCGTCGTACCGTCTACCCGCCGCGCCCTTGCCGTTATCGCACAGCGCTTTTACGGCGAGCCCGCCGCGTCGCTGCGGCTCATCGGCGTTACGGGCACTAAGGGAAAGAGCACGACCGCCGAGCTTATCCGCTCGGGGCTTGAGGCTGCGGGACGCAGGGTCGGAATTATCGGCACATGCGGCATCGGCTGCGGCGGCTCTCTGCGCCCGTCGGCAAATACCACACCAGACGCGCTTGTGCTCGCGCGTGTTCTGTCGGATATGCGCGACGCGGGCGTTGATACCGTCGTTATGGAGGTCTCATCGCAGGCGTATAAGCTCGACCGTGTTTACGGACTGCATTTTGCGGAGGGCGTGTTCACGAATCTTTCGCCCGACCACATAGGACCGACCGAGCATGCGGATATGGAGGAATACATAAGCTGCAAGGCGCAGCTGTTTGCAGCGTCAGAGCTGAGCATTCTCAATGCGGATGACGCGCAGTGCGGAAGAATGGCGCACTCCGCCGCACGCGACGTTATCGGATACGGTATTACCTCCGCGTGTGCGCTGCGCGCGGAAAATATTGCCGAGATCTCGGTCTGCGGCAACGCGGGAATGCGTTTTGAGGTAGGCGGCGTGCGCTTTTCGGTGGCAATGCCGGGACTTTTCAGCGTCTATAACGCGCTTGCGGCTATCGCGGTTCTGCGTGCAGAGGGCGTTGCCGACAATGTTATCTCAGACACGCTGTGCCGCGCACATGTACGCGGCAGACTCGAGAGCTTCAGCGACGGTGAGCGCAGATTTATCATCGACTACGCGCATAACGGCGCAAGCCTTGCGAGTGTGCTTGCGGTGCTGCGCCCGCACACCGAGGGGCGGCTGATAGTGCTGTTCGGCTCTATCGGCGGCAGAGCGGAGCTGCGCAGACGCGAGCTTGCCGAGGCGGCGGACGGCGTTGCCGACCTGTGCATAGTAACGAGCGATAATCCCGATTTTGAGGATCCCGACGCGATAATCGCTGAGATATGCTCCTACCTTAAAAAGACCCCGTCGGTCAGGATAGCAGACCGCGAGCGTGCGATACGCTATGCGGTGCAGACGGCGGAGCGTGGAGATACCGTTCTTCTCGCGGGAAAAGGACACGAGGATTACCAGATAATCAGAGGTAAAAAGGTTCCGTTCTCGGAGCGGGATATACTCGAGCGCGAGCTCGGCGGCGTGCTTGCGGGGAGATGACGGCGCGCAGACTTTGACAACATGCGATGCGGCTTTGCTTGGCGATGTGCTGTGATTCCAAGCGTTGTGACGGCTACGCAATGCGGTCTGTCAAAATCTTAATAGGATTGATTTTCGGGCGGGAAACAGAGCATGGATTGCTTTGTTACCCGCTTTTTATCGTTTTGCATTTGATCTGCCTGCATTACCGTAATCTGTAATTCGGCGAGTTTCTTTCCCGCAGCCCGCTTTGCCGTGAACCGATTGTTCGCTGTCGGTTTCATTCGCTGTTTGCTTTATCTGCTGTCACTTTCATCTGCCGCTTCCTTCATCTGCCGTCTGTTTTATTTGCCTTCTGTTCGCCCGCTCTTATCTGCCGCATCCCGCCGTCACCGCGCAATGCGCGGCAGCATATAATGAACCGAGGCACTGTGCGGGCAGAAATGAAAAGCGAAAGAAGGGAAAAAGACGGTGAACGGTACACATGCAGGCGGCAGGGTGCGAATCGTCATCGGTTCGGTCAATGCGGTTTTTCGTGCGCGGGAGGTGCTTGCGGCGGTCGGGATATATTCCTCGCCCGTCAGGATAGAGGGCGGCGGCAAGGGCTGCTCTTACGGGCTGATGCTGTCTGCGCAGGAGCTCGGTCGGGCGCTCGGCAGGCTGCGCGGCAGCGGGATAGGCTACGAGCGTGTGATAAGGTAGGCGCGAGGTGAGCCTGATATACTTTGACAATGCCGCGACCTCATACCCCAAGCCGCCCGCCGTTCTGCGCGCGGTGGGGGAGGTGATGCGCGGCGAATACGGAAACCCTGGGCGCGGTGGGCACCGTGCGACGCTTGCTGCGGCGGAGAGGGTGTATCGCTGCAGGGCTGCGCTGGCTGAAATGTTCGGCTGCTCCTGCCCCGAGAATGTCATTTTTACCGCAAACGACACCTACGCGCTGAATCTCGCCGTAAAGGGCACGGCGCGTCGCGGCGGCAGATATCTCATCTCCTCGATAGAGCACAACTCGGTGCTTCGTCCCGTAGCATCGCTCGCGTCGCGCGGGTGCAGCTACGGGATATACCGCGCATCGGCGGATGCGTCGGCGGTGTCGGCGGAGCTGTCGGGGCGGCTCGCGCGCGCAGACACGCTCGTCTGTTGTCACAGCTCGAACATCTGCGGCATAACTCAGCCGCTCGGCGCGTTAGGCTCGGTATGCCGCTCACGCTCGGCGCGGTTTATCGTCGACGCGGCGCAGTCGGCGGGGCACATCCCCATAGACATGGAGCGCGACGGGATAGATATCCTCTGCTCATCGGGACACAAGGGGCTGTACGGCATCGGCTGCGGCTTTCTTATAGTCTCGCCGTCGCTCGACCCGCACGCGATATCGCCGCTCATCGAGGGCGGCAGCGGTATCGCATCCGCAGAGCTCGGCATGCCCGAATCGCTCCCCGAACGGCTCGAGGCGGGAACGCTGTGTCTCCCCGCGATAGCATCGCTCGAGGCGGGCGTACGCTTTGTGCGCGAGGTGGGGCAGGAGGCGATAGAGTCGCACATCTGCGGTCTGGGCAGGCGGGTGCGCGACATGCTGCTGTCGCTGCACGGCGTTCGGGTATATATGCCCGAGCGGGTCGGCGGCGTAGTACTTTTCAATGTAGTCGGGCGCGGCAGCGAGGAGATAGCCGCGGAGCTCGATGCGCGCGGAATATGCGTCCGTGCGGGGCTGCACTGCGCTCCGCTCGCGCACAAAACGGTAGGAACGCCCGAGGGCGGCGCGGTTCGCGCAAGCTTCGGGATATACAATACGGCAGAGCAGACCGAGCGATTTTATCGGGCAATGAAGGAGATAACCGCGCAGTCGAAATGAGCAAAAACGTGAGCGATCGCCGCATATGGGGCGGTCGCTCTGTGTATTTTGCCGTATTATATATTTCGGGTTGAATTCATCATTTTTTTGTGATACAATGAAGAAATACGGAGCGGTGCTTCGGCGCAGCGGAGCCGCGGGGCTGCCGTGAAATGCGCGGGCGCTTCCGCCGAAAAAAACAGCAATATTTCCCGATCGGGGCGGGCGTGTCGGCGACAGCCGTGCGCCTGCTTTAACGACCGCCTACGGTGCAGAGCGGGGAAAGGAGCCGAAATGAAATACAGGTTAGCGATATTCGATCTTGACGGAACGGTGCTGAATACCTTAGGCGATCTTGCGGCGGCGCTGAATGCCGCGCTTGAGAAGAACGGCATGCCCGCGCGCAGCATAGACGAGGTGCGGCAGATGGTGGGCAACGGTATACATAAGCTCTGTGAGCGCGGCGTGCCCGACGGCACGGATGACGGCGCGGTCGAGCGGGTCTACCGCGACTTTATGGCATGGTACGGCGAGCACATGTACGATACGACAAAGCCGTATGACGGTATCATTCCGATGCTGACCCGTCTGTCTGCCTGCGGTGTGCGCACCGCGGTGGTGTCAAACAAGCGCGACGAGGCGGTGCGCGAGCTCTGCAGACGCTATTTTCCCGCGATGTTCGATATAACTCTCGGCGAGCGTGACGGCGTTGCGCGAAAGCCCGCGCCCGACTCGGTGCTTGAGGTGCTGCGCAGTCTCGGCTACCGCCGCGAGGAGGCTGTGTACATCGGCGACTCGGATGTTGACATACTGACGGCGCAGGCTGCCGATATGGACTGCATTTCGGTCGATTGGGGCTTCCGCAGCCGCGAAACGCTCGAGCGCAGCGGCGCGCAGGCTATAGTTTCGAGCGCTACCGAACTGCTCTCGCATGTGCTCGGCGAGCTGACAGATCATGCACAGATCGCCGCGTCGCTCTTTCTTGAGGGCTATAACTGCGCGCAGTCGACCTTCCTTGCTTTTTCCGACCTTACGGGAATGGACAGGCAGACGGCGCTGCGGCTCTCGTCGTCGTTCGGCGGCGGAATGGGCAGACTGCGTGAGGTCTGCGGTGCAATGAGCGGGATATTCATGGCGGCGGGGCTGCTGTGGGGCTATGATAAGCCGGGCGACCTTGACGGAAAAACGGCGCACTACGCCCGCATACAGTCGCTCGCGGAGGCTTTTCGTGCGCGGTACGGCTCTATCGTCTGCCGCGACCTGATGCGCGGTGTGTCCGCTGCACCCGGACCCGAGCCGGCAAAGCGGGATGCGGAGTTCTATGCAAAGCGCCCGTGTCTGCGCTGCATATCGGATGCCGCAGCCATTCTTGACGACATGATAAGAGAAACAGGTGCATACAAAAAGAGCAGAAAGGCAGGTAAAGAGGAATGTTGAAGCTTTTGCGGTGCGTACGCGAATACAAAAAGGCGACCGTACTTACCTTCATTTTTATATTGATAGAAGCGGTGATGGAGACCATCATACCGTTTGTCACGGCGAGCATGCTGAACGGCGTTCAGCAGGGTACCGACATGCACTTTATACTCTCGCGCGGCGGTCTGCTCGTCGTGCTTGCGCTCTGCTCACTCTGTGCGGGAGCGATAGCGGGCAAGACGAGCGCGGAGGCGTCTGCGGGCTTTGCAAAGAATATGCGCAGCGACATGTTTGCGAGCATACAGCGCTTTTCGTTTGCAAATATCGACCGTTTTTCGTCCTCGTCGCTCGTTACCCGTCTGACGACAGACGTGTCGAATGCGCAGCTTGCATACATGATGACCATCCGCACGGCGGTGCGCGCGCCGCTTATGCTTATCTTTTCGATAATCATGGCATTCATAATGGGCGGAGCGCTCGCGACCTCCTTTGTTATCATTATACCCGTGCTCGTTTTCGGACTGCTCATGATAGCGAGAAAGGCAATGCCCGCCTTTCGCTCTGTATTCCGCAAGTATGACCGACTGAACGAATCCATTGAGGAAAACGTCCGCGGAATGCGCGTTGTAAAGGGCTTCTCGCGCGAGGACCATGAAAAGAAAAAGTTCGGAGCGGCTGCCGACGATATTCGCGGCGACTTTACCCGTGCAGAGCGTATAGTGGCGCTCAACGCACCGCTCATGCAGCTATGCATATACTTCAACCTGGTATTTATTCTGCTTGTCGGCTCGCGCATGATACTCTCTTCGGGCGGCGCTGCCATCAACGTCGGCGAGATATCGGCGATGCTCAACTACGGCTTTCAGATAATGATGCAGCTGATGATGCTCTCGATGATATATGTTATCCTGACCATCTCGTACGAGTCGACGGAGCGAATCGGCGAGGTTCTTGACGAGCAGCCTACGCTGACAAGCCCGAGCGGTGCTCTTACTGAGGTGCGCGACGGCAGAATAGACTTCGACGGCGTATCCTTCCGCTATTCCGAAAAGTCGGAGCACGACGCGCTCTCGGATATCGAGCTGCATATCCCGTCGGGCAGCACGGTCGGCGTGCTCGGCGGAACAGGCTCGGGTAAATCCTCGCTCGTTCAGCTGATACCGCGTCTCTACGACGTCAGCGCGGGCGCTGTCCGCGTAGGCGGCGAGGATGTGCGCAGCTATGATCTCGAGTCGCTGCGTCGGTCGGTCGCAATGGTGCTGCAGAAGAACATGCTGTTCTCGGGCACAATCGCGGAGAATCTGCGGTGGGGTAACGAATCAGCGACCGATGAGGAGCTTGTCGAGGCTTGCCGTCTCGCGCAGGCGCACGATTTTATCGAGTCATTCCCCGACGGCTATTCCGCACACATAGAGCAGGGCGGAACAAACGTTTCGGGCGGACAGAAGCAGCGTATCTGCATTGCCCGCGCGCTGCTCGGACGACCGAAAATACTTATCCTCGACGACTCTACGAGCGCGGTCGACACCAAGACCGACGCGCTCATTCGTGAGGGCTTTGCCCGCTTTATCCCCGAAACGACCAAGATAATCATATCTCAGCGCGTCTCGTCGGTGATGGAAGCGGATATGATAATAGTGCTCGACGGCGGCAGGATAGCGGCATCGGGCACGCACGAACAGCTGCTCGAGACCTCTGATATCTATCGCGAGATATATGAGCAGCAGACAGGAGGTAACGGAGATGAAGAATGATAAGAAACAGACCCGCGGCGGCAAAAAGCCCGGCTCGCTCGGTCGTATTCTCCGCCTGCTGATAGAGTTCTACCCCCGTCTTGTACCGCTGACGGCGGTGTGTATCATCTTTTCCGCAATAGTATCGTCCATACCGTCGGTATTCGTGCAGAAGGTGCTGAGCATCGTTACCGACTATCTCGAGCGCGGCGACAGCGATATCGGCGCGGCATTTGCGGAGATAATCCCGATAATGATAATCCTTATCGTGCTGTATCTGCTCGCAATGCTCTCGATAACCGCGTACAATCAGCTCATGGCGGTAATTACGCAGGGCTTTCTCTGCAAGCTGCGCTGCCGCATGTTCGACGGCATGCAGAATCTGCCCATCAGCTATTTTGACACGCACAAGCACGGCGACATCATGAGCTATTACACAAACGATATCGACGCGCTGCGTCAGCTCGTTTCGCAGTCGCTCCCGCAGCTGCTGCAGGCGGCTGTGATAGTGCTGACCGTGCTCGGAATAATGCTCTGGTACAGCATTCCCATGACGCTCATTATTGTTATCGGCGTTGTGCTGATGGTTATTGTGTCAAAGAAGGTCGGCAGCGGCTCGGCAAAGTACTTCATCCGTCAGCAGCGCTCGATAGGCAGCGCGGAGGGCTATGCACAGGAGATGATGAACGGTCAGAAGGTCATCAAGGTATTCTGCCATGAGGAGGAGGCGCAGCGAGGCTTTGAGGAGATAAACGAGGAGCTTTATCAGGACAGCTACCGCGCACATGCCTATGCAAACGTTCTCGGACCTATCATAATGAATATCGGAAACGTGCTCTACGTTCTCTGCGCAACCGTCGGCGGCGCGCTCGTGCTCTCGGGTCTGCCTAATGTCGGTATCAGCTCGATAGCGGCGGGTATCGGCGTTCTTACCGTCGACGTGCTCGTGCCGTTTATGAGCATGACCAAGCAGTTTACGGGAAATGTCAATCAGGTCTCGCAGCAGATAAACTCGGTAGTGCTTGCAATGGCGGGCGCTGAGCGTATCTTCTCGCTTATCGACACGCAGCCCGAGACCGACGACGGGTATGTCACGCTCGTAGATGCGGAGATATCCGACGACGGCAGCATCCGCGAGGCGGACCATCATACGGGCAGATGGGCATGGAAGCATCCGCACGGCGACGGCAGCGTTACATATACCGAGCTGCGCGGCGATGTCCGCATGACCGAGGTCGATTTCGGCTATACGCCCGAAAAAACGGTGCTGCACGATGTCTCCGTATTCGCGGAGCCCGGGCAGAAGGTGGCGTTCGTCGGCGCAACGGGCGCAGGCAAGACCACCATCACCAACCTGATCAACCGTTTCTACGATATCGCCGACGGCAAGATACGCTACGACGGCATTAATATCAATAAGATAAAAAAATCCGATCTGCGCCGCTCGCTTGGCATCGTTCTTCAGGAGACGAACCTGTTCACGGGCACGGTGATGGACAATATCAGGTACGGAAAGCTCGACGCGACCGACGAGGAATGCCGCGCCGCCGCCCGACTCGCGGGTGCGGACGACTTTATCTCCCGCCTGCCGCAGGGCTATGATACCATGCTTACCTCCAACGGCGCAAACCTCTCGCAGGGTCAGCGCCAGCTGATTGCAATCGCCCGCGCGGCGGTCGCCGACCCGCCCGTAATGATACTCGACGAGGCAACCTCCTCCATCGACACGCGCACCGAGGCTATCGTCCAGCGCGGTATGGATAAGCTAATGGAGGGCAGAACGGTGTTCGTTATCGCGCACCGCCTCTCCACCGTCAAGAATTCGGATGTCATTATGGTGCTCGACCACGGCAGAATAATCGAGCGCGGCAGCCATGATAAGCTGATAGCAGAAAAGGGAACATATTATCAGCTGTATACGGGCGCGTTCGAGCTCGAATAAGCGGCAAGGGTACAGAATACAACGGGAACGCGCGCGGGACTTCGGACACGTTGCGGGACACAGCGCGGTCGGTGAAAAAATTACCGCTTTTGCGTTCGCGGAGGCGCTGAACGAAAAAATTAACAATTCGATGCTTGACATTTAAATGGCAATGATGTAATATAGTGCTCAAGATGATGCGCGATGCGTTATTATCTTGAGCATTTTATTTTCGGATGTCCCGTTTTTACGACAGGAAAGGATATAATATATGGAAAGAACAAAGCTGTCAAAGCGAGTGCTGCCGAGCTATACAAAGAGTGAGGAAATATTCAACATGGTGTCGCACATCGTCGGCGGCGCGCTCGGAATAGCCGCGCTTGTGCTGTGCGTTGTGTTTGCTGCGGTCAGGGGCGACGCATGGGGTGTTGTAAGCGGCGCGCTGTACGGTGCATCGCTCGTCATTCTCTATACGATGTCGAGCATCTATCACGGTCTGCACGATTGTATGGGAAAGCGCGTTCTTCAGGTGCTCGACCATTGCTCGATATATTTTCTGATAGGCGGAAGCTATACACCCATTCTGCTCGTCGCGATAAGACGTAATTATCCAGGGTGGGCATGGGCGATATTCGGTGTTGTATGGGGCTTTGCGGTGCTTGCGACGACCTTTACCGCCATTGACCTCAAAAAGTATCAGAAGCTCTCTATGGCGTGCTATATCGGCATGGGCTGGTGCATCGCAATAGCAGTCAGACCTACGATAGCCTCGCTCGACCTCGGCGGGCTGCTCTGGCTGCTCGGCGGCGGTATCTCGTATACGATAGGCGCGGTTCTCTACGGCATCGGAAAGAAGCATAGATATATGCATTCGGTGTTTCATATGTTCGTGCTTGCGGGAAGCATCATGCATTTCTTCTGCATTTTCTTTCATGTGATACTTGCGTGATTATATAGAAAAATCCGCTGCGTATATAGATGATTCGTTGTGTATATGGAATTTCGCTGCGTATATAGATGATTCGTTGTTTATGTAGAATATCCGTTGCGTATATAGACAATCCGTCGAATATACAAAAATTTCTTGCATATATAAAATCTCTCGTTTACATAAAAAAAGCCTGCCGCGTGGGGTCGGATGTTCGACCTCGCGCGGCAGTGCTTATTTCCGCGCGCTCCCGGCAGAGCGGCGCTTTGTTATGTTATGCGTTCATGCCATACCGTGAGCGTCGTCCTGCCCGCACGGTATTTTTGCGGGATGCCGTACAGGCTCAGTACTCATCGGCGGGGGTGTATATAATACACGCCTGATCGCGGAGATAATAGTTGCGCGGAGATAATAGTTGTTTGTTATCTCGTTGTCAAAGGTGCAGATTATATCGGCATTCGGAAGCTCATAGGATTCCGTCGAAATGTCGTCGCCGTCCCTTTCGTGCAGATACCCGATGCGTTCGATGAATTCATCGCAAGCTTTATCGAAAACCTCTCTCGGGATATTAAAGTATTTTACAAACGAAACCGTGTACATTTCTTTCGGCACACGTAAAGCCGCTTTCCGTACTGCAGAATATTATGTTCGGGAATCTCCTTTCTTCATATCCTCTTGCAAAAACAGTATATTGCATTTTTCGAAAAAAATCAATAGTTTTTACAAAAATTCTACAAAAATGTTTCCCCGTGCCGCCGCCTGAGTAAATTATGTAAAAACAAACAAAACCGTGTCGATTTCGGCACGGCTTTGTTTATTCGTAATTATACTCGGGTTCGGATTATTTCGTCTCGACTCCGAGCTTTGACAGCTCCTTCATAAACGTCTCGGCATCGCGAAACTCGCGGTAGACCGATGCGAAGCGCACATATGATACCTCGTCGATCTTACGCAGCTCGTCCATAACTATAGAGCCTATCTCAGAGCTCGGTATCTCCTCGCTGAAGGAGTTTGCCGCCGACTGCTCTACCGCGTGTATGATGGCGTTCATCTGCTCGGAGCTGACGGGGCGCTTGTAGCACGCCTTGATGATACCGCCGAGCAGCTTTCCGGGGTCGAACAGCTCGCGGCTGCCGTCCTTCTTTATGACAAAGAGCGGCTTGGATTCTATCGTTTCAAAGGTGGTGAAGCGGTGCGAGCAGCCGAGGCATTCTCTGCGTCGGCGGATGCTTCCGTCCTCGGTGGGACGGGAATCTATTACCTTACTGTCTTGATATCCGCATATCGGGCATTTCATATTCGGTATTCCTCTTGTCTCGGGTGAGCTTATACCTTATATTAACATAAAAAAATCCGCTTGTAAAGCGCCTGCGCGGCATGTGCGGAGAAAAATAAAAAAATTAACAATTTTCTCTGTCGAGCGGTGTCGCGCACTGCCGCCGCATGTCGGAAAATGCTGCTCTCGCATTGCTCTTCGTCCTGCTCTCCGCTCCGTACCGCGTCGTGTATCCCGCACACTGCAGAGCACCCGCGCCCCGTCGCGCAGCTCACATTCTCCGCTCACTCGGCATACTCCGCACGGGTATCGACCGCGGCTCATCGGACGATATAACGCATTCACCGCACGGCTGCGGCGCGCATAAAATGAAATTGAAATAAAACCGAAGAATGTGCCCCGCGCGATGATTAAAAATGCGTGACGCGGTAAAGAATAACAGCAGACGGTCAACCGTCTGAGCGGAAAAAGAAAACAGCGGAGAGTGAATATTATGACTGTAAAACGAGGAGATATATTTTTCGCCGATCTGTCGCCTGTCGTCGGTTCTGAGCAGGGCGGCGTCAGACCCGTACTTATCATACAAAATGACGTAGGAAACAAATACAGCCCGACGGTTATCGCGGCGGCGATAACGAGCCGCATGGGCAAATCGCGGCTGCCGACGCACATCGAGCTGTTCTCGTCGGGGCGGGCGAGAGGCGGACTTTCGCGTGATTCCATCGTTTTGCTCGAGCAGATAAGGACCATCGACAAGCAGCGGCTCGGCGAGCGTATGGGGCACCTCGACGACGAGGCTATGGCACGCGTAGACGGCGCTATTTCGGTATCGTTCGGACTCGGCGGTGCGGCGGGAGAGTTTGTACCCGCGTCTGCCGCAGAGCAAACCGAGGCGGAAAAGCTCTGATTATCGTATTACTTGTTAATTTTTATCCGCAGGGGCACGTTATGTTAAAAAAGACTTGATTTTTTCACTCTTTTGCGGTAAACTATAGCCGTTAAATATTTAGACATTGCGTGGCTTACCGCCGCGCGGAATAGGAGTGAATGAAATGGCCCTTGTAACAACAACAGAGATGTTTAAGAAGGCTTATGAAGGCGGCTATGCTATCGGTGCTTTCAACATCAACAATATGGAGATAATTCAGGCTATCGCAGAGGCTGCAGAGGAGAACAAGTCTCCTGTTATCATGCAGGTTTCCGCAGGCGCACGTAAGTACGCTAAGCATGAATACCTGATGGCGCTCGCTCAGGCTGCTGTAAAGGATTCGGGTATCGACGTTGCCCTCCACCTTGATCACGGCGCAGATTTCGATATCTGCAAGAGCTGCATCGACGGCGGCTTTACCTCCGTTATGATCGACGGTTCTAAGTATTCCTTTGAGGAGAACATCGAGCTCACCCGTAAGGTAGTTGAGTACGCTCACGAGCGCGGTGTTGTCGTTGAGGGTGAGCTTGGTAAGCTCGCAGGCGTTGAGGATGACGTTAAGGTCGACGCTGACGACGCTATGTATACCAATCCCGCAGAGGTTGAGGAGTTCGTCTCCAAGACAGGCGTTGACTCGCTTGCTATCGCTATCGGTACAAGCCACGGCGCATATAAGTTCAAGGGCGAGCCCCGTCTGCGCTTCGATATCCTCGAAGAGGTAGGCAAGCGCCTCCCCGGCTTCCCGATCGTTCTTCACGGCGCATCCTCCGTTATTCCGGAGCTCGTTGACGAGATTAACGCTTGCGGCGGTAAGCTCGACGGCGCTAAGGGCGTTCCAGAGGAGCTGCTTCGCCGCGCTGCTGAGATGGCAGTCTGCAAGATCAATATCGACTCGGATATCCGTCTCGCGTTCACCGCAGGCATCCGCCGCGTAATGACCGCAGAGCCCTCCGTATTTGACCCCCGCGGCTACCTCAAGGTCGCTCGTGACGAGGTCAAGAAGATGGTATCTCATAAGATCGTTAACGTCCTCGGCTCTAACGGCAAGGCGTAAGCGACAGCGAGGTATTCGGCTTTGAAGTGGACCGATCATATAACCGTTCGCTCATCGGAAACGGATATTGACGGTATCGCATCTGCCTCGGCGGTCCTGAGATGGCTTCAGGATGCCGCCGCAAACCAACATTATTTCATGGGCCCTTCTCTCAACGCACTCCGCGCCGAGGGGAGGGCTTATGTTCTCAGTAGGCTTGCAATGAGGCTGTATGCGCCCGTACGTACATACGATGAGCTTACCGTAAATACATGGGCTTGCCCCGGCAAGGGGGTCGTCTTTTATCGCTGCGGCAGCATCGACCGTGGGGATGAGCGCATTGCCGAGCTTTCGACAACATGGGCGATGCTCGATACCGCAACGCGCGCATTCGTAAAGCAGAGCGATGTGAAATACGGCTTTGATATCGATGAGCCGATAGATGTCGCCGCTCCGCTGCGTTTTCCCGCGCCCGAAGCAGACGCGCCTGTCGTCGGCACGCGCCCCGTGCGCTATTCCGACGGAGACGAAAACGGGCATATGAATAATACCGTGTATCCCGATATGTTCTGCGACTTTCTCCCTGAGCTGAAAGGCGCAGAGCTGCCCGAGCTCGCGCTCGGTGTGCATGCCGAGCATTGTCCGCATCTCTATCGCCGTAGGGTGAGCGAGATATCCGTCGCATACCTGTGCGAAGCACGGATCGGCGAGGAGCTGACCGTGCACCGCAGCGATCGCAGCGGCAGCGAGTACCTGTTCTCCGCCGTCGGTGCCGACGGCAAACCGAGAGCTAACGCAAGAATAGTGACCACCGAGCTTTGACGCGGAGGACGCGGAGGACGCGGGGGATGCGGAGAGAGGGAACGCGGCCTTTTGAAAAAGACCTGACGAAAACTTTGTGACTGAGGGGCTTTTTCTCGGGCAGAGCAGCGGGACGATTGCGAGGTAAAGGCTTCACCCGCGGCGCACTGACTAAGGCTGTAAGCTGCAGAAAAGTTTCGCCCGCCTTTTCAATGGGCGGCGCATAAAGGCGGAGCCTTTATGCGTGAGTTTGGGGCAAAGCCCCAAACATCACGGGGTTCGGGGCAACGCCCCGAGAATCGGCGTTTCCTTTGGAGCTTTTCTTTTTATTAACTTTTTTAGACAGCGTTTCGTATTGCGATAAAGGTTTGATTACGGTTACAATACAAAATATACGCCCGATATGCACAGTCATTGTGCGTATCGGGCGTGTATTTTGGTGCGCTCGGCATGCGATACAACATGGTGGTGAAAGTCCGCTGCCGCTGCAGGCAAGGCGGTAGGAACTGTCAGCAGGGGGCAATGGCATCCGTCATGAGGCGGAGTCTGAAGGAAGCCCAAAGCAAAGCCTCGGCCTGACGAACAGGAACTGCATAAAAGGCATACTTGAAACGGACGAGTTTCCCAAGCAAAACAGAGTCCGATACTGCCCGAATTTCAAGGTGTAAGTGCAGCAGATATATGAGGTGAATGCGGTAACGCTTACCTGAGGAGGTCTTGCGGCTGTAAAGGAGTAGACAAATTCGAAGCGAAGCATAGTAACAACGAACCGCAAGAAGTCAGCAGAAGCCATAAAGTTTATTGATTCGAATTAGGTCCGGATGTCACATTTTATATACGACCCGGAGCCCTAATGATTCGATTCAATATATCGCAGCGTCTGTTCCTTTAGTTTTCATTGTCCGCATCCCCGTTAAGATAAGATGATATTTACCGCAGAATGCTGGATGAAGTGAATTAAGTGATATGCCTCGTGCTGCCCGGCGTGATATTTTTGCCTGCGGCAAAAGTGATATTGCGCCTGCGGCGCAGTTCTATTATATTCGCAGCGTGAACGCAGCGAAAATAACTGAAAAAAGCACTTGCGACAGCAAGTGCTTTTTTCTGGCAGGGGCACAAAGACTCGAACTCTGGACACGCGGTTTTGGAGACCGCTGCTCTACCAACTGAGCTATACCCCTATGTATTCGGTTGTTGTAACATTCAGATTATATCACTTTTACTCTCGAAAATCAAGTGTTTATTATGCATAATAATATGGTGTGCGGAGTGCGCGAAATTGTATATTGCGCCTTTTGCGTGCGATGAATAACCCGCGCGATGCGGGACTACAATCAGATTAAAGGCCGCAGCAGCGTGACGGGGACGGAAATTGCAAACGGCAATTTCGCAGCTGTCGGAGCTTACGGAAATGTAAGAGCAGTTTTTTTACCAAAAAACTTGCACTTTATTTCCTTACGTGTTATAATGAAGCATGGATGCTTCGGAAGAGGTGCCGCCGTGTATGATATCAGACGTTTGAGGTTTTTTATGAATTACAAGATGATTCCGAATATGATAACCTCTGTGAGACTTTTCGGGGCAATTATTTTGCTTTTCGTCCCGCCGATGTCCGCGCCGTTTTTCGCCGTGTACACCGTTTGTGGGCTTACAGATGCCTGTGATGGCTTTATCGCAAGAAAGCTCGATGCAGTGACCGAATTCGGTTCGCGGCTCGACAGTGTTTCGGATCTTGCGTTCTATATAGTTATGATTTCGCGCGTGCTGCCTGAGTATTACAGCGTTCTGCCGCATGCGTATTGGTATGCGGTCGCGGCGGTGCTTGTCGTTCGTCTCGCTTCTTATGCGGTCAGCGCGATAAAGCAGCATCGTTTTGCATCGGTTCATACGCTGCTTAACAAGCTGACGGGCGCGGGTGTGTTCTTTGCGCCGTATCTTGTCGGTCGCTCGTTCTTCACGGTTTACGCCGTCGGCGTATGCTCGGTCGCGGCTCTTGCGTCGACCGAGGAGCTGATAATGCACATTATCGGTATTACGAACGATTCGCTCGGATTGTGGGATACGAGAAACAGGTCGTGACGGCGCTGCGGCGTGACGGTGTGGCAGCACAGATGCTCAACAGCTAAAACTAAATTGTCGAGGCGGAGATTCCGCTTCGGCTTTTTCTTTTTGATTGGATTTCTGATGTAATCGGAAACGAACAACGGGCGACGGTATTACGGGGCAGCGGTGCGGAATTTCGCTCATTTATAAACAAAGCATGTGCCCTGCGCGCACTGTAATACAAACAAAATGAATAAAAATACGTTTTTTCTCCGAAAAGGGGTTGACAACCGAATCGCTTTGTGATACAATGCAGCCAATCGAATTACAGAGAAGAATAGAGGCGCGATAACGAATAGTAATACGGGCGAGGCTGCCGAAGCCGACGAACCCGTGTGAAAGGCGTTGTTGCCGAAGCTTCCGACCGCGGCGGGTACGGTTGCTGGGCGGCAGGGAAATACCTTGCCGACTGTCGCAAATGCGGAGTGCTATGACCTTCTTGTCCTATATATAACCGGTTTGTATAGGATTTGCGGTCGGGCGTTTCGTCCGATCTTTTTTGTTTTCGACACAAACACTTTCAATTTTTCAAAGGAGAAATAAGTCATGAAAAGAATCTTCAGTATCATTCTCGCGGCTGCGATGCTCGCTGTATCGCTTACCGCTCTTGCTTCCTGCGGCAACAGCGTTGACGCCACCAAGGATGTCGAAAACATTAAGAAGGCCGGCGTTCTCAAGGTTGGTATGGAGTGTGCATACACCCCCTACAACTGGACTCAGACCAACGCAGATAACGACGCTGTAAAGATCAAAAACGCCGATGGCTATGCAAACGGCTACGACGTTCAGACCGCAAAGAAGATTGCATCCTCGCTCGGCGTTGAGCTTGAGATTTATGCATACAAGTGGGATGCGCTTGTCCCTGCTGTTGAATCCGGCTCGCTCGACTGTATCATTGCAGGTATGAGCCCGACGGCAGAGCGCAAGGAGAAAATCGACTTCAGCGATAACTACTACGTTTCCAACCTTGTTATCATCGTCAAGGAGGACGGCGCATACGCAAATGCTCAGTACCTCGCAGACTTCAAGGGCTGCTCCATCGGTGCACAGGCTGCTACCTTCCATGCAGACGCTCTTAAGCAGATTGAGGGTGTAAAGGAGAACATCCTTGATGACTTCACACTGCTTTACACCGCACTTACCGCAAACACCATCGACGGCTATGTAGCCGAGGAGCCTACCGCATACTCTATCTGCCACGAGGGCAGCGGACTTACCTTTGCTCCGCTGGTAAACAACTCTACCGGATTTACCTGCGATGAGGGTGATACCGCAATCGCCGTCGGCGTAAGAAAGGGCTCTGACCTTGCCGCTGCCGTATCCGAGATAGTTGACGGCATCAGCGAGACCGAGAGAAGCGAGCTCATGATGAGGATGGTATCGGCTGCTCCCGTAGAAGAGTAATCTACCTTATATTAATACGAGGATCTTATAATGTCATTTTTTAACGATGTGGCGACTGTATGGGTAAAATACAGCGCCCAGATACTCGGTGGTGTCGGCAATACGATGCTAATCGCCATCGTCGGTACTCTTATCGGACTCCTGATAGGACTGCTCAACGGTATAATCCGCACCATTCCGCAGGTCAAGAATAAGCTCGGTGCTGCACTGATGAAGGTGGTTAACTTCATTATCACGGCATATGTCGAGATTTTCCGCGGCACGCCTATGATGGTTCAGGCGATGATTATCTTCTGGGGCTATGCATACGCGAACGGCGGAAAGCAGCTCGCGCTCATTCCCGCAGGTATCGCGATCGTGTCCATCAACACGGGCGCATACATCACGGAGATAGTCCGCGGCGGTATCATCTCGATAGATAAGGGTCAGTTTGAGGGTGCAGCCTCGATCGGAATGAGCCACTTCCAGACGATGATCTATGTTATCATCCCGCAGGCGCTGCGCAATATTCTCCCTTCGGTCTCGAACGAGTTTGTGGTGAACATTAAGGATACCTCGGTGCTTAATGTTATCGGCGTTACCGAGCTGTTCTACTATACTGCAATGGCGGCAAAGAACAGCTACAAGATTTTCGCAAGCTATGTTATAGCATGCGTTATCTACTTCATTCTTACCTTCACCGTGACGCGCCTGCTCCGTCTGTTTGAGAAGCTGCTTGCGGGTAAGGATAACTACACGATATACGGCTCGCAGTCGTCATCGTCTGCCGAGATACATTTGACAGAACAGGAGGCGGGCGGAGATGGCAGATAACGCTATTATTGAGATTAAGGACCTTAAAAAGTCCTTCGGAGACCATGAAGTGCTGAAAGGCATCAGCTTTTCGGTAAACAAGGGCGATGTTATCAGCATCATCGGCTCCTCCGGCTCGGGTAAGAGTACGATGCTGCGCTGCGTCAACCTGCTCGAGACACCGACCGACGGCGATATCCTCTTTCACGGTCAGAGCATCATGAGCAAGGGCGTTAAGCTCTCGCAGTACAGAGCAAAGGTTGGCATGGTCTTTCAGCAGTTCGACCTCTTTGATAACATGTCGGCGCTGAAAAACTGCGTGATTGGTCAGGTCAAGGTGCTCGGCAGAAGCAAGGAGGAGGCAGAGAAGAACGCTCTGCATTACCTCGACAAGGTCGGAATGACCCCCTACATCAACGCAAAGCCGCGTCAGCTCTCGGGCGGTCAAAAGCAGAGAGTTGCGATTGCGCGCACGCTTGCTATGGATCCCGAGGTAATACTCTTTGACGAGCCGACCTCGGCGCTCGATCCCGAAATGGTCGGCGAGGTGCTCCAGGTCATGCGTTCGCTCGCAGGCTCGGGTCTTACCATGCTCGTCGTAACTCATGAGATGGCGTTCGCACGCGATGTGTCGAGCCGCGTAGTCTTTATGAGCGACGGCGTTATAGCAGAGGAGGGCGCTCCTGAACAGATTTTCGGCGCACCTAAGCTGCAGCGTACTAAGGAATTCCTCGCGAGAATTCTCGAGGAGAAGGCATAACGGCATAAGGCATAAGCATAACGTGTTTAAGCCCTGCAGATTCTGATATAATCCCCATAGGGTAGACGCTTGAAATAAAAAAATTCAAGTCTACACTATGGGGTTATTTATGTCAAGGAGAATGAACAAGAAATACAGCAAGGAATTGAAGCAAAAAGCTGTCTTTAATAAAGGCAGCTTTTTGCTTTATAATGAGTCAAAGGAGGTTTAACTGTGGAAATATACGGATATGTGAGAGTGTCAAGCGCGGACCAAAACGAGGACAGACAAATGCTTGCGTTGGGCAAACAAAGCATCGCAGAGAAAAATATATACATCGACAAACTGTCGGGGAAAGATTTCAACAGACCTGCATATAAAAAACTGATTAAAAAGCTGAAAAGCGGAGATTTACTCTATATCCTCTCTATTGACCGTTTGGGACGAAATTATGAGGAAATTCAGAATCAATGGCGAGTGCTGACAAAGGAAATCGTTGCAGATATATCGTGATGTAAAATGTGCGGCGGCAATATTGAGGTTGGCGAAAACCAAAACATAGGCGCGTGCGAAAGCTGCGGCAGCACAATGACAATTCCGAATGTGAATGATGAACGCATATTGAATTTGCATTATGGTAGTGGAATTTCATCGCGCCGCCGCATGAAAAAATTCACCCTGCCGCGCAGCAGGGTGAAATCCCCAATACAACACTTTTGCTTTTTCATTGTCTGCTTGACAGGGGGGCACTTCAAAGATCGAAAAGTTATATGGGCTTTGCTTACTTTGCTTTCTTACGGTTTTATCAGAGCTAAAATACGAAAAACGTCGGTCAAGCGAGAGCGCAGACCGACGTTTTTCAATAGATATAAGGACGCAAAAAGTAAGCTATTGCATCCCATGGAATTAATGTGCGTTTACTTAATATCAACAGACACACGTCTGCCGTCAAGTCCCGCAGTTGCCTTCATCAGCAGACGGATAGCCTTTGCTATGCGTCCGTGACGACCGATAACCTTGCCGACGTCGCCCTCGGAAACCGAAAGCTCGAGGCAAACACTATCTCCGTCGACGGTTTCCGTGACGGTTACGCCGTCGGGATCGTCAACGATTCCGCGCGCAATATCCGTAAGAGTTTTTTTCAGATCTGCTGCCATTGCTTTAACCATTGCTTTTGCGTCGGCAAAAGCTCCCTTTCTTTAGGAATGGAGCGGCGGTACAGCGTGTATACCCGCCGCGTGTCGAGCTCGACCGAATCAGTCGATGATACCGCTCTTCTTGAAGATGGATCTGACGGTCTCGGTAGGCTGAGCGCCCTCTGCGATCCACTTTTTAGCCTGCTCCTCGTTGATCTTGATGGTTGCGGGATCGGTGAGGGGGTTGTAGTAACCGAGCTCCTCGATGAAACGACCGTCGCGGGGGCTTCTCGAGTCAGCGACAACAACTCTGTAAAAAGCGTTCTTCTTAGATCCCATTCTTCTGAGTCTGATCTTTACCATTTTCTTTTTTCCTCCGAAAATTTTTTATGTTTGGATATTTATTCAAAAAGGCATTTTGCCCTTTTTACCGAGTAATTTTCTCATCATGCGGCTGTTTCCGCCGCCCGTGAGCTGCTTCATAAGCTTATTGGTCTGGTCAAACTGCTTGAGCAGGCGATTGACCTCTTCGACCGTTGTTCCGCTTCCCGCCGCTATTCTGCGCTTGCGGGAGGGGTTGATTATCTCAGGCTTTTCGCGTTCCTTCGGCGTCATCGAGCGGATGATAGCCTCGGTTCTGCCGATGGCTTTTTCGTCGACCTTGATATCCTTCATCTTTGCGCCTGCGCCGGGAAGCATTCCTAGTATCTGCTCCATGCTGCCCATGCTCTTTATCTGACCGAACTGCTCGAGATAGTCATTCAGCGTAAAGCGCGAGCGCCTGATTTTTTCTTCAAGCTCCGCCGCCTTCTTTTGGTCGTACGTCTGCTGCGCCTTTTCTATCAGCGAGAGAACGTCGCCCATACCGAGTATTCGGCTCGCCATACGGTCGGGGTAGAAGGGCTCGATGGTGTCGAGTTTTTCGCCCGTTCCGACGAATTTTATCGGCTTGCCCGTGACATAGCGGACACTCAGTGCCGCACCGCCTCGTGTATCGCCGTCGAGCTTTGTGAGTATAACGCCCGTTATGTCAAGCAGATCGTTGAACGACTGCGCAACATTTACTGCATCCTGACCGAGCATCGCATCGACCACGAGCAGTATCTCGGTCGGCTCTACCGCCGCCTTGATATCCTCGAGCTCATGCATCATATCCTCATCGATGTGGAGTCTGCCCGCCGTATCTACAAAGACCATGTCGTTGCCGTGCTTTATCGCATGTGCAACGCCCTCGCGCGAGATTTTCACCGCGTCGTGCTCGCCTTCGATTGCGAATACGGGAATGTCGAGCTGCGCGCCGACGACCTGCAGCTGCTTGACCGCAGCGGGGCGGTATACGTCGCACGCGACGAGCAACGGGCGCTTGCCCTGCTTCTTGTACAGACCCGCAAGCTTTGCAGCGTGCGTCGTCTTTCCCGCGCCCTGAAGACCGACCATCATGACGACTGTCGGCGGCTTCGATGCTATCGTCAGCTTCGACTGCGTACCGCCCATCGTCTCGGTGAGCTCTTCGTTTACTATCTTTATTATCTGCTGTCCGGGCATCAGGCTCTCGAGCACATCCGCTCCGACAGCGCGTTCGGTAACACGTTTGATAAAGTCGCGAACGACCTTGAAGTTAACATCCGCTTCGAGCAGCGCAAGCTTTATCTCGCGCATGCCCTCGCGCACATCCGCCTCGGTGAGCTTACCCTTGCTGCGGAATTTTTTAAAGGCAGCGTTCATCTTGTCTACAAGACTGTCGAACATAAAAGTATATCTCCCTCCGTCGGTGTTTTCTCTGCGGCAGCGTCGTTCGCTTGTGTCGACCGCGCCGCGCCGTGTTCGTCGCTGTTTACGTCAAACACACGTCGTGTGTGCTATTTGTACAGCTCGCCGAGCATCCCGCACAGCTCCCGCAGTTTTTCGGTGTCGGGGCGGGGAAGCGTCAGCTCCCGCTGCAGCTGCTCCGTCAGTTCCTGCGCACGCGAGAAGCGCTGCGCGAGCCCGAGCTTTTCTTCATATGTGCCGAGTATCGTGCGCGTTTTTTCGAGCGAAGCGCGAACGCCCTGACGGGATAAACCCGTTATCTCCGCGATCTCGCCGAGCGACAGGTCGTCGCTCCAGTAGAGGTCCGCGATTTCGCGCTGCCTGTCGGTCAGCAGCTGACCGTAAAAATCAAGCAGATAGCCGAGCCTTGCACTGTCGGGAATGTCCCCGTCTGTAGGCCGCCCGCCGGTTTTTTCGATGCTCTCATCCTGCTTTTTTATCCCCATCACATCCCTTGCAATCAGGTGTAAAGCAAAACGCTTTACAGAGTATATCACTTTTCCGCCCAAATGTCAAGTCTTTTTTTCTCTGCAAGCCGTAATATCGTGATTTTTTCGCCGAATGAGCTGTATGCAGCGCCCGGCGCAGAACTGCGACTGTTTTCAACACCCGCACTTTACATATAATACTGCGCCTGACGCTGATACATCGTCGCATACAGCCCGTTTAAATCCATAAGCTCACCGTGCGTACCCTGCTCAACGAGCTTTCCGTGCTCCATCACAAATATCCTGTTTGCAAATTTCGAGCAGGACATTCTGTGAGATATCATTATGCTTGTTTTTTCTCCGAGAATGCCGAGGATATCCTCAAACAGTCTGCGTTCCGAGAGCGGGTCTATCGCGGAGGTCGGCTCATCGAGAATCAGCACCTCCGAGTTTTTGCAGTATGCGCGGGAGATGACCAGACGCTGCTGCTCTCCGCCCGACAGCTCAACGCCGTCATCGAAAAATTTTTTGCTGTACGGTCTGTCAAGACCGATATCCCGTATCTTTTCGTACATCCCCGTTTTTTCAAGCGATGGCTGTATCAGAGCGTTTCTTTCGTCGTAATCGAAAATCAGATTCTCGCGAATCGAAAACGCATTCAGAACATAATCCTGAAATACGGGAGCAAAAACAGCCTGATAGGAATCAAAGTCGTACTCTCTGATGTTCTTTCCTTTATAATATATAGCGCCCTCTGTGGGCTCATAAAGCCTGAGCAGCAGCTTTACAAAGGTCGACTTTCCCGCCCCGTTGTCGCCGACTACGGAGATATGCTCGCCGCAGTCTATCCTGCACGAGAAATTTTCCAGTGAAAAGACATCCTGATTCGGGTACTTAAATGAGACGTTTCTGAATTCTATAAAAGGCACGGAATTTCCCGCGGGCGGGGGCGTGCTGCCTTCATTACGTATCGTCTCTTCGAGCTTCATGTATTTATTGAAGTCCTCATAATATATCGACGCGGTGTAAAGAATGCTGAAGGTCCAAACGATTTCGGAAATAGATGCGGCTATCTGATTGGAGGCGTTTACATACAGTATAAAGTTAACAAGCATGAGCCCGCCTGCGGCGTATTTGTTGATTGCCAGAAGATATATAAGAAACAGCTCTCCGAGATTGCAGATACCGATAAGGAGATTTATAAGAAAATCCTTTCGCTGCTTTTTTATCTCTATCTTTCTTGCATAAAGTATCTCATCCATGTATTTGCTGCTTATCATGTCGTTCCCGTTGTAGATTCTGATATCGCGCCCGGCTTCAAAATCATAGAACAGCTCGGAGAGGTACTTGATTTTCTTTGTGTTTTTAGAGATTTCCTCCTCAAATGAGTGGTCTATTTTATCCTTCTTTGCTCTGATTATCAAAACGATGATGTTCTTCGCGAGCACTATCGGATACAATCTGATATCGACCGAAATAATGAAGGCGCTCATTACGGCAAACGAGACCAGATTGCCGATAAGCACGCAGAAAATGCTGTAGTGTACATCGCTGAAATTATAGATGTTATCAAACGCCTTGTAATACCGATCGGTCATTGCGCCGTTTTCGATATCTTTTAGATCAAGGCGTGCGTTTTTACCGTTCAAATAATAGTACAGGGTATTTGTCGCGTGCAATGACTTGTCCGATAGGTCGCATCTGCCGTTTTCGATAAGTATCCCGAGAACGGCAATTACCCCGACCGCCGCCGCAATAACGAGTGTAACTGCGGAGTACTTATATCCCGTGCAAAGCCATATCACAACCGACGGCAGAACGGTTATTATAAGCTGTCTCAGCTCCTGACTTATCCCGATAAAAACATCGAGAAACAGGAGCTTTTTGCAGTTTCGTATGAACATTGCGGACACTTCAAACGAGACTGTGAAAACCTTTTTGATTTTATCTGTCAATGTCACGGTTTACCCCTCCTTTTACGTTAAGATCAGCCGAAAAGCCCTGCCTGGGCGGAGAACATTTCCGTATACAGTGCGTTCGAGCCGAAAAGCTCATCATGAGAGCCTATCGCCTCGAGTCTGCCGCCGTGCAGCAGAAGAATTTTGTCGCATATCCGACAGCTCGACAGCCGATGAGAAATGAATAAAACGGTCTTGTCGCGTGTAAGCGTGTTGAAGCTGCGGTATATCTCATATTCGCTCTGCGGTGAGAGCGCGGATGTAGGCTCATCAAGGACCATTATCGGCGCATCCTTGTAAAGCGCGCGGATTATGGCGAGCTTTTGCAGCTCTCCTCCCGAATAGTTTATCCCGTCGTCGGAGAATGTCTGCGTTACGAATGAGTCGGTACTCACGCTCTGCAGCCCCATAGCGTCGAGCAGGGTGCGAATCTTTTCCTTTTCGTCCCCGCTCGGCGCTTTGTCGCTCATCCTGATATTGTCTTCAACGGTGAAGCTGAATATCTTATAGTCCTGAAACACGGCGCTGAACAGAGGCGTGTAGTCAAACCGCTCGGTATCCATCACCTCTCCGTTGATATATATCGCGCCCTTTGTCGGGGTGTACATTCCGAGAAGCAATTTGACAAGCGTGCTCTTGCCTGCGCCGTTTTCGCCGATGACAGAGAACTTTTCACTTGAATTTACGGTGAAGGATATATCCTCAAGCACATATTTGTCGCTTCCGTTGTATGAGAAATAAACATTTCTGAACTCGATGGTTTTGAGCTCCTCATCAAACGGTCTCCGCTTTTCGAGCCCTCGCCTTAAATTCAGCACATCGATCAAGGTTGTCATAAGATTGCTTGTCTTAAACAGACTGACAATGCTGCTTGTGACGCCGCCCAGCGCTCCGCCGAAGGTAAACACCGCCGACGAGTACAGCATGAAATCTCCCGCACTGATTCCCTCCGATATCATTTGATATGCGCAGAATGCATACACGGCGAACAGCTGTACGGCGTTTGCTGTCTCAATGACGAGATAGGTTTTCTTCCGCTTTTTCGTGAATTTGTGAAGCGAAGCAAACAGCTTATCGTTGTATTCACGAAGCTTTCCGACGATATATCTTTGAAGCGTGTAGGTACGTACCTCTTTTGCGCGGCTGACGTCGGTCAGCCAAAATCTGCTGTATTCCAGCTGCTTGCTTACTGCGGTCTCCTCATGGAAGCGCTCTATTTCGTTTTTTGAGATAAGGACATTGCAGGCGGTGTTGACAGCCGTTATTCCGAGCGCCAGAAGTGACATCCACCATTTGATATCAAACGTTATATATATTGTCCCCGCTATTACAAAAACGGAGGATACTATGCTGATGAGCACCTGCGTGTAGTTTGAAAGTATGTTCTGATTGACGCATTTCTGCGCAAGCTCGAATTTGTTGAGCGTATCGGGATTTTCGACCTCCTCAAATCTGACCGAAGTGCTGATATTCAAAATCTGAGAGCGAAGATAGGCGTTTATACGGTAGTACGCATTTGAAACAGCCATGTTCAACAGGCTTGATATATTTGATGTCAGACTTATTACCACCAGGCAGCCCAGCGTCCAGAGAATCGACTGCGTATACCTGCCCGCCTCAAGAAAGTCAAGAAGGTATTTGAGGAAAAATATATTTATGTACGAGCTGAATATATTTATCAAAACCGATATTCCGACATTGACGAAAATCAATTTTTCTCTTTTGAATATGGTTTTGATGTAAAACAAAAAGCATGTGAGCTGTTTTTTCATATGCGCTCCGAGAATTGTATTTTTGTCGTGCTGACAGGGGTGCTTGTTCGGCTTCCGTAGGGGATATTTTATGACATAAGTATATCACAAAGTTCCATATATTGCAACATAAATTCTTTTGATACAAAAAATCGCAAATATAATCCTGCCATTTCAAATCAAAAGAGCAAGAATATTCCGACAGTATTCGACCTGCAGGTTCGACGCCGCCCCATCGCCGAGGTTCTGACAGCGACATCCGAAATACAGTCGCAGCACTCGCTGCCGCTTCGTGCCGCTCCTTATTTCTTCACTTCAGCGTCAAGCCTGCAGCTGCACCGGCAGCGGCTTGCCGCTTCAGCACAGGACGGTCATTCATTACCGCCGGCTCGAATCCTTCCGATCAAATCAAAAAAGCAGAGGCGCTCACCGACAAGCGGTGAGCGCCTCTGCTTTGTAACTGCACGACGAAATCGCACAATTATTCTTTCGGAACTGCAAGCAAACGAAACTTTATGCAATTACAGGGACACGAAACATCTATCGAATATTTTTCTTTTGAACCACGATAGGTAAAATTCCCTCCACAGCGAATGATTTCACAATATGTATATATTTCAGATATTGTACGGGGGCAAAATCCTTGCGGAGTTTCATATTCAAAAGAAAAAACATCGCCTTTTTTGAGGCCGAGTCTGCAATCTTTTACATACCCGTCGATTACTTCAAGCCGAAAACTCCAATTCTCTTTAATCCACTTATTCATCTATAGCCCGCTCTTTTGCAGTTTTAAGTGAGGAGATCAACATCCTTCTGATTGCACCGCATTGATTTTGCAGCGGTTTATATGTTGATTCCGGAATATAGCCGATTTCAAAAAGAAGTTCAAGCCAATATTCTGTTTCAAAGCATTCCTTTTGAGCTATTTCCAATTTTGAGATAAAGTCTTTTTTGCCTCGGGCATATTGTGCCTCATGAATATTAGCCCCGATGCTCGTACCTGAACGCAGCAGTTGGTTTGTCAGAACCGATTCTTTATATTTTGATTTAACATCACGGCAAAGAAATACAATTTGCTTTGCAAAGTCTTTTGATTTACAACGCAAAATGCTGTCTGGCATTATTATCACCCCAACGAATTATATCATAAAACTCTTTATCTGTAAAGAGGTGGTGATATACCTCGCTCCGCTCGGCGTGATATTTTTGCTGACGCAAAAGTGATATTGTGCCTGCGGCACAGTGATATTATATTCGTCACTCACACTCGCGAAGCGAATATCACTCGGCAGAAAGCCGAATATCACTGCATAGCAATACCACTCGCCGTAAGGCGAATATAACTGAAAAAAGCACTTGTAATTGCAAGTGCTTTTTTCATGTGACTGCGCGACGAAAAGGCACAAAGCATCTTATCCCCCTAAAGTGTGATTTCTTCAAGCAGGATAATCCCCGGCTTTGCTATTATTTATTTTCAAAAAAGTTGTCGTATCCCCAAAAGATATGCGTAATAGATTAGTAGATGTAGGAACAATCTTGACAAGCATAATCAGCTATGTTACACTGTGTACACATATATGAACGACTGGTTTATCGCAAGATATGTTAAGGCATGTGTAATAAACACAAGAAGTATTGCTATGGAGGAATTAACATGAAATTATCGCGAATATATAAAATGAAAACTATATTTATGAAAACTACATTTAAATTAAAGAACTTTTTATTTATGTTTTCTTTTTCATGGAAAACAGGAAAGCCATACTTTTTATTTACCACATTGAAAATCATTCTTGATACCGCATCACCATTTATCGATTTGTGGATTGTCAAACTGATCATGGATGAACTTTCGAGTTCTCTGCGGTTGAAATACGTGCTGATTTACATTGGGATGATGTTCGCGGCAAAGATTTGCTTGTCTCTTTGTTATAAGTTATGGCAATATTTTAATGTAATATTTACTACCAATACTCTATATAATCAGGAAACGCATTTCCAAAGGATGTATGCAGAAATGGATTATGCCAACCTTGAGGATGGAGAAGTTGATGAGAAAATCTCTTTTGTCAGAGAAGGATTTAATGTAGAATCGTTTGTTACGAATTCACTCGGCGGATTGGTAACATCTGTTTTTAAGCTAATAGGTTATGTATATATTGTTTCCGGACTACACCCGCTGATATCGGTCATTCTTCTGCTTATAATTGCATCATCTGCTGTTATTACAAAATATAGAAATAAATGGGGAAAGGAGTATTCTGAAGAAACAATTCATATTAAGCGTCTTTCAGATTATTTCTTTACTGTCATGACAGATAAAGAACACGCCCAGGATGTCAGGCTTCACGGTGCAAAGAATTGGCTTAAGAGGAGATATAGAGAATCAGCTGATGAATATTTGAGCATGTACAAGAAGCAGCAGGGAAGGAATTTTTTCCTTGATACTTTGGGTGAAATCATCGGTGTAATTCAAACCGTTGTAATGTATGGTTATAGTGCTTATGAAGTCGCATTGCGTCATATAACAATCGGTAGTTTTACGGTATATATAGGTGCCGTTACCGGATTTGTTTCAACTGTGTCTTCGCTGGTTAACGCTATCCAACGTATTGTTCTGATCACAGATTATGTTGAAGCTTACCATGAAACTATGCCTCTGTCCGTACCGGGCTACACCGGCAAGGATATAAATCAATATCCCGATGCAGGGTTTAGCGAGATTGTTTTTGACCATGTTTCATTTAAGTACAGAGGAAGCGACAACAAAGCGTTGGATAATGTGTGCTTAACAATCAAAAGAGGAGAACGTCTTTCGATTGTCGGAAACAACGGTGCCGGGAAATCGACTTTTATCAAGCTTCTGTGTCGGCTATATGAACCTACCGAGGGCAGAATACTTATGGATGGTATAGATATAAAGACTATCAATTATAAGGATTATATTGACAGGCTTTCGGTTATATTCCAGGACTATGTGCTATTCCCAATGACAATAAGGGATAATGTCGGATTGAATTTTCATGCTTCGGATAATGCAATATTGGATGCTTTGGAACTTAGCCAGCTAGGTGAGAAGTTTAAAACTTTACCGGACGCTCTTAATTCCGAGCTGACACGTGAGTTTGATCCGAACGGGGTGGAATTATCAGGAGGAGAAAGTCAGAAACTTGTATCTGCACGCGCATACTGCAAAAACACACCTCTTATTATACTCGATGAACCTACTGCCGCACTGGATCCGATTTCTGAAGATAAACTATATCATAGGTTTGATAAAATCATAGGCGAAAAAACGGCGGTATATATTACCCACAGATTAGCTTCGGTGAAATTTTGTGATAAGATTGCGGTTTTCGAGCAGGGAAAGATTGTTGAGTACGGAACACATGATTCATTGATGGATCAACGCGGACTATACTTTGATATGTTTGAAAAACAGGCAGAATATTACCGGGAAGATAGTAAGGAGGCTGCCAATGGATAATCAAAAAATAACTGTTAAAGAGCAAATCTTCAATCTGTTCTTCTTGATAAAAATTCTCTTTAAGACCAATAAGAGAATATTCTTTATTAGATTACCCATGCTATTTTTGCAAACAATATCATCTATATTATCTATTTGGTTTATGAGGCTCATCCTTAATGAAATATCTACCGGAGCGGATGTAAAGAAAGTTGTACTATTCTCTGGACTGATGGCTGGTTCGGCTTTGCTTGTAAATACTTTGTCAAAAATCGTATCCATTTTTGACAGCCGTGAAATGCAAAGAACAGAAAACCGTTTGAGGTTGTTTCTGGCGGATATAATAATGAATTTGCCGTACAGATATGCGGTGGATCCTGAAACGCTCAATTTTTTGGAGCTTGCAAAAAAAGAAAATTCGTTTTCAACGGTTCTGTCTGCTGTAACCAATGTACTTGGGGCGGTTATCAACGCTCTGACGTATGCAACGGTCGTGCTGACTGTTAATCCGTTGATATTGCTTCTTATTGCGGCTAATTCTGCTATTGATATGCTTCTATTAAGAAAAACAGCAAAATTGGCGATTGAAAATGAAAACGAAGTATTTCCGGTTTACAGAAAACTGTGGGCTCAGGTTGGGATTCTTTTCAAACTGAAATTCGGAAAAGAAATGCGAATTAACCGGCTACAAGATTGGACTATTGAAAAAGGTCGCAAGCAGAATGATTATGCCTTGTCGTTTGAAAAACGTGAAGCGAAGAGCAGTGCTGAACTTTCCGGTTTACAAGACTTGGCGGGTACGGTTCTTAATGTTTGTGTTTACTTGATCCTTGCGTTCCTAATGTTATTTAGAAGTCTGCTTATCGGTGATTTCACATATGTGCTTAATTGCACATTGAGCTTGTCAGGAAGTATAAAGGGACTTATTAGCGGCTGGAACGATCTTTTGAATCACGGCTTGTTTTCCCGAGGATTCAAATATTGTTTTGATCTTGCAGAATTGCATCGGGATGACTGTAATTGTGGTGATGAGAATATCATGGTGGAAGATACTTCGATTGAATTTCGAAATGTTACCTTCACATATCCGTATTCAGATTCTCCGGTTCTGAAACATATTAGCTTTAAGATTGAAAGCGGAGAGACATTATCACTTGTTGGGGTAAACGGATCCGGTAAGACTACTTTAGTGATGCTCTTATGCAGATTTTATGAACCGGATGAAGGTGAGATTCTTTTGGGCGGAATCCCCATTAACAGAATACAAGTGGAAAAATATCACAGAATCCTTGGCGTTGCTTTCCAAAACAGTCAAATATTTGCGGGAACAATAAAAGAAAATATCGCATATAGCAATGATATTAAAAAAGAGCGGATCAAATACAGTTTAGATATCAGTGCGCTATTTGACAAGATCAGTTCTCTTCCGCAAACATATGATACCGTGATCGGAAGAACCTTTGATGAAAATGGCACAGATTTCTCGGGCGGAGAAAAACAAAAACTTGCAATTGCAAGGGCAATAGTTTCTGATCCGAAAGTAATGATTTTCGATGAACCGACCGCAGCACTTGATCCGATAGCGGAACATGAGATTATTACAAGTCTCCGTAGGGCAATCGGTGGGAGAACTGCTATCTTTATTTCTCACCGTTTGTCATTTGCTCGCACTTCAGACAAAATTGCTGTATTATCCGGTGGCGTGATTTGTGAATTCGGAACTCATTCCGAGCTTATGGAAATCGAAAATGGGGTATATCGGGAACTATTTACCGCACAAGCGAAGTATTATGTGGGCATAAACTTGTCGTAACTATTTATAAAGATGCAGAAAAAGATTTATTATTTAGTATATTATAAAAGGGGAAGAATATAAGTGACAGTGTTAACTCCAAAAACATTTTAATTTTCGGTTACTACAATTATTTTCGGCTTTTGAACTTATCAATCGTTTTGCTCCAATTGGCGGCACGCTGTTTTTCGGTGTAGATAACGATAGGAATTTGGTTGGCATTGATGACCCTCAAACGGTGAGCGATCAAATATCCGAGAGAATCAATTCCCGTATTAAACCTACTCCGGTTTATGTATTGACCCCATACAAAGAGGAAAACAAGGTTTTATGAGTCTATTGTCGCACCGAATCACATTCTTAATGAATTGATTTTAAAGGGGACAAACCAGACCTACGATACTGTTAAGACTCGGCTTAAAAAGTCGGATTATTCTTTTACCTTTTTTGAAGCGACTTTTTTTGATAAAACGCATGCGGTCTGTGCGATTTGGGAATCAGGGATTCCTTTGTCCCGTCGAACAGCTTGTTCCACCTCATAAGAGAGGCTTTGGAGATATGATATCTTCGGCAGAC